>ERZ772957.65-NODE-65-length-83637-cov-5.990835_pt1 | contig 83637 bp, 65 predicted proteins | sample MGYA00580682_ERZ772957 | MGnify/ENA primary metagenome ERZ772957 (study PRJEB29015, sample SAMEA2737921) | human oral metagenome | biome: human oral; feature: human-associated habitat; material: dental | place: China | collected 2025 ... | reverse complement strand
AAATTTTCTTATATACGGAAATTTTACCCCTTACAAACCCGCTGGGAATGCGGGTGCTGAGGAGGGGTAGATTGACAGGCAAAGGGAGTAGTCCACTTGGGCGTTGACAGCCCTGTTTCTTAGGGCCGAAGGAGGTGGACAGAGGGAGGCGATAAGGACGAAGAGCGGGGGCACGGGGGGTGGGGCATAAAAAACGGAAGCCCACCCTCGAGAGGGCAGGCTTCCGTTTGGGGGAAGAGGTGAGATGATGAAGGCGGGGAAGGACTTAGCGAGCGTAGACGATCGCTGAGGCGACTTCGTCCGCCTTCGTCTTGCCTTGGAGGGCTTCGATGATTGCCAGGGCGAAGTCGAAGGTATAGCCTGCGGACTTGGCCGTGATGAAGTTCGCACTCCGCACGACGGGCTGGGCGGAAACCTTCGCCCCTTGGAGGTGACCTTCGAAGCCCGGGTAGGCAATGGCCTCCTTGCCTTCGAGCAAGCCCGCCTTGCCGTAGACGGAGGGCGCAGCGCAGATGGCGCAGAGGAGCTTCCCCTCTTGGTTAGCCTCTTGGATGAGCTGACGAAGGCGCTGAGAGCCTTCGAGGTTAGTCACGCCAGGCAGGCCGCCCGGCAGGACAAGAGCAATGGCGTCGGCGCTGTAGACTTCGCTGATAGAGAGGTCCGCTTCGATGGCTACGCCGTGGGCACCCCGCACGTGGGGCTCGATGCCGACAGCGACGATGTGCGTGGGCAGACCTGCGCGACGAAGGAGGTCAATTGTCCCAATGGCCTCGATCTCTTCGAAGCCTTCGGCGAGGAAGACATATACGTTGTGAGACATAAGGGTACGGATGAATAGAATGGGACGAGGCTAAGCTCGTATCTTGAAGTGGTAGGTGATGGTACCCTCCTGCTCGTCAGAACCAGGGACGGCGTTGAAGCGGGTCTTGCGAGCCGCCTCGAGGGCCGCCTGACGGACAGTGGGGTCGGCGATATTGGTGCCGGGGGCGATGGTGGCACGAATTACTGAGCCGCTCCCATCGACGATGATCCTGACGCGGACGTTCCCCTCGACAGCACGTTGGACACGGGGCGCTACGAGAGCACCGCCGTTGCTGATGATCTTGCGCCCAGCTAGGGCGTAGCTAGAAGGACTCCCGTTGGGGTCGCCTTGGTTGCCCGAGCCCGAAGAAGCCGTGCCTTGACTCCCGGCTTGGCCCGACTGCTTGCCGAAGGCGCCAGCGACGGAATTGCCGATCTGCTGACTCTGCGCTCGGCGAGACGCTTCGAGCGCCTGAGCTGCCCGCTCGGCAGCTTCGGCCTTGGCCTTAGCTTGGCGCTCAGCTTCGGCTCGGCGGGTAGCTTCGAGCTGAAGACTACGCTCGTGCTCCTGCGTCTGCAGTGGCTGATCGGCCACCCGAGAGCGGGAGCGCTTGGGGCTGGGCTCGGGGAGCGTCATCGCAGGCTGGGCAGGGCGGGGCGAAGCCTTGGGCGGCGCTTGCACCTGGGGGGCAGGCTCCGTGACGTCGGGGGTACCACCGGGCTCGACGGCTCCGGAGGCAGAGGCTACGTTCCCCACGTTGACGGCGATGAGTACCTCCGTCGGCTTGGGGACGGGGCGCTCAGAGCTTAGCTTCAGCACCCACAAGAGGAGAAGAAGCCCTACGTGGAAAAGTACAGCCGAAGCGACGGCGATCGCTTGACGCTGAGGAGCTGATGGTTCGATCTGCGCCATGGTTTAGGTAGCTGGAGTAGGCTCGGTCTCGGCTCGTGTAGCCAGGACAACCTTGAGGGAAGCACGGGCCGCTGCATTGATGACGGCTACGACTTCCTTGTAGGGTACCTGCTCGTCGGCTTGGATGGAGACGAAGGCTTCGGGATGCTCGGCAGCGAAGATGCCGAGTTGCTCCTTCAGCGCTTCCTGCGTCAGCTCGACGGGTGCGCTTCGGTCAATAGACATGTAGTAGCGCAGGTCGGGCGTCAGCGTGATGCGTACCGAAGGCGTCTCTGGCGCCGACTGAGGAGCAGAAGTGGGGAGGGTGACCTTGATCGTATTGGGCACGATGATCGTGCTGGTCACGAGGAAGAAGATGAGAAGCAGGAAGATGACATCCGTCATCGAAGCCATGCTAAACGTATCGGCGATTTTGGTCTTGCGCTTGAGTGCCATGCGACTTCAACGATAAGTGGATGGGCGGAGCGCTAGTGCACTTCGTTGAGCATATCCATGAACTCCATGGTCTTGGCCTCCATCTTGCCCCCGACCTTATCGAGCTCGGCGACGAGGTAGTTGTAAGCGAAGAGGGCGATGATCCCCACGATAAGCCCCCCGACGGTGGTGACGAGTGCTTCGTAGATGCCATTGGAGAGCAGGGCGACGTCCACCCCGCCCGAACCAGCGTTAGCCATATCGAAGAAGGCACGTACCATCCCCGTTACCGTCCCGAGGAAGCCTATCATAGGTGCACCAGCGGCGACAGTAGCCAGGAGAGGCAGGCCCTTCTCAAGGCGACCGATCTCGATATTACCGACATTCTCCACGATGACCAGTACATCCGACATCGGACGGCCAATGCGAGTCAGCCCCTTGCGGATCATGCGAGCGTAGGGCGTATTCGTGTCTTCGCAGAGCTTGATAGCGGAGGGAGTCTTGCCCTCGAGTACGTAGTCCTTGATACGCTCGACGAAGTACTTGTCCTCACGTCCAGCAGCACGGAGCTGGAGGTACTTAGAGACGAAGATATAGACCCCGAGGAGCGAAAGTGCCAGGAGGACGATCATGATCCATCCGCCCTTAGTGGCTAGGTCAAGGATGGAAAGCGAAGCTTGAGGCGCTGTATCAGCTAAAGTCTGGGCTAGAGAAGCCGTTGCGGTAGTATCCACGTGTTTAATTATCGATAATTAATGATTGTTGATATGCTAGCCTTGGCGGAGGCACGAGCGGTAGCGCCGTATCGTCTCCTCTAGCCCGAGGTAAAGGGCGTCGGAGATAAGGGCGTGCCCGATAGAGACCTCCGAGAGTCCTGGGATCGAGGCAGAGAAGAAGGCGAGGTTCTCAAGGCTGAGATCGTGCCCAGCGTTGAGCTCCAGCCCGAGACTAAGGGCATGCTCGGCCGCCCGAACGAAGGGAGCAATCGCCCGCTCCCGGTCTTCGGAGTAGAGAGCAGCATAGGGCTCGGTATAGAGCTCCACTCGGTCGGTGCCGATAGAGGCTGCTTCCTCGAGGTTCCTTAGATCCGTACCGACGAAGATCGAGGTACGTATGCCCCACTCCTTGAGCTGACCGAGGATATCGGCGAGGAAGGAGCGGTGCTGGGCGACATCCCAGCCTGCACTACTCGTCAGAGCATCGGGAGCGTCGGGGACGAGGGTCACCTGATCGGGACGCACACGCCCCACTAGCTCCATGAAGGAGGGGATGGGGTTACCCTCGATATTGAATTCCGTCGTCAGGACCTGCTTCAGGTCGTAGACGTCTTGGTAGCGTATGTGGCGCTCGTCAGGTCGAGGGTGTACCGTGATGCCTTGGGCTCCGAAGCGCTCGCAGTCGAGCGCCACTCGGATAAGGTCGGGGACATTCCCGCCTCGAGCGTTGCGTAGGGTAGCGATCTTATTTACATTGACACTCAGTTGAGTCATACGTCGATCTTTTATACATTTGTATCCAGGAGTATAAATATACGCCTAATGATGCAAAGGTAAGTTTATTTGACCTACCTACGATAACTAACGCAGGTCTACACCGCTGTATGTATAAGATTGCGCTCATCGCCTCGCCTAATCTAGCCGCTCACGCCGAGCACCTCACCCAGCTTCTCTCCCTTCTGGATCGCCCTGATGTCAGCCTCTGGTGTGACCGGGTCTTCCGACAGACGCTCGCCGAGGACTTCGGTCTTCACCCTAAGATCGCCGGCTACATCCCTTCGGACTTCAGTCCTCTGGATATGGACTTCGTCATCAGTCTCGGGGGCGATGGTACGCTCCTCAGGGCAGCACGTAGAGTCTTCGCCGAAGGGACGCCGATCCTAGGGCTCAACATGGGGCGCCTCGGCTTCCTCAACGATCGAAGCATCCAAGAGGCGCTACCCCTAATCGAGCGACTCTTCGAAGGAGACTACACGACAGAGGAACGTATGCTCCTCTCCGTCGAAGTCGATGGCACGCACTACGGAGAAGTGCTCAATGACATCGCTCTCCTCAAGCGTGAGACCGGCTCTATGATCACGCTCCACACCCGTCTGGAGGGGAAGGAGCTCGCCAACTACGAGTGCGACGGCCTGGTGATCTCGACGCCCTCGGGGTCGACAGCCTACTCGCTCAGCGCCTACGGCCCCTTGATGATGCCCCAGACGCGCGCCATGCTCATCACTCCCATCGCCCCGCATTCGCTGACGATGCGTCCGCTGGTACTCCCCGAGGAGCAGACGATCGAACTCACCGTATCGGCACGTAACAATACCTTCCTCATCGTACTAGACGGGCAGACGAAGATCCTACCCTGTGGCGTACGTATCCGTATCCGTAAGTCGACGAACACACTTCGTCTGCTACATCTGGACGACTACTCCTTCACCGATACCCTACGTAAGAAGCTCCTCTGGGCAGCCCCCGTCCGAGAGTAGGAGTCTCGAGCACGCATCCCCCTAAAGCGACTCCGCCCCAGAGTCTGTCCTAGTGACAGCTCTGGGGCGGAGTCTTTGGTATGAAGCACCCCGAGGGAGGGGCGTCCGTAAGTCTTAGCGACGGATACCGAGTTCCTTGATGATGGCACGGTAGCGCTCGATGTCTACCTTCTGTAGGTAGTCGAGCATGCGACGACGCTTACCGATGATCATCTTGAGCGCACGCTGCGTGCTGTAGTCCTTCCTGTTCTTCTGAAGGTGACCCGTCAGATGAGCGATACGGAACGTGAAGAGGGCAATCTGGCTTTCAGGGCTACCCGTGTCCGTGGAGGACTTACCATACTTTTCGAAGAGCTCGGTCTTCTTAGCTGAATCTAAATACATACGTTGTATTGTGGATAGTGAAACAAAATACCGACGTCGCCAGCTCGTCCCACCGCCTTCCCCCTAGCGAGAGAAGACCGGAGCAGTCAGACGACGTGCGGATCGTGAGCGCAAAGATACGAAGAATTAGCGAGTTGGCCTCAAGCCTAGATCTCTTAGCATCGGAGGGGCGGGAGCAGAAGGGATGACTCTGCTTGTCTCCTAGCGAGGGAAGGTACTACCTCATAATAAGGATCAGGAGCAACCTTAGGATAAAGGTAGGAGACTGCTCTCAATAAGGAGAAGCGCTACCATGAAGAAGGTCGGGCGCTACACCTCGTACCAAGCACTCGGCTCGCCTAGCGAGAGCGGGGGCGCACTATTGGTGTGCCCCTACTCCATCCTAGAGCGTGTAGTCGAGGCCGACAGAGAAGATCTGATTCTTGCGCGAGTAGACCTCCTTCGCAGGGAGCGTGATGCCAAGGGCGGGCTGAGAAGCGTACGCCTTGACCTCCTTCGTGTGATCCTTGTAGGAAGAGATCATATAGGCCAGGTTGAGCTGGATCTCCTTCGTCAGGTGAAGCCCTACGCCTAGCCCATAGGAGGTAGAACTCATATCGAAGTGGATGTTGCTCTGGTAAGCGTCACTCACGCCCTTGCGTGTCAGCTGGACACCACCACTGACGTCGAGCCAGGAGAGCGCATTCCATTCGAGACCGAAGAGGTACTCGTTCGTGTCATGCTCGAGCGACTTCTGCTTGTCGCCAGCCATACGGGCGTTCTTCTCGAAGAAATGATTGTAGCTGACTGCTGCCGTCAGTGTCGGTAGGATGCGGTAGGAAGCACCGAGACCGAGGACGGCAGGGAGGTCATTGGCTACACGTGCGCCGTCTGCGAACTGGCTCATACCCGAGTCGTTTGACTTGGTTTTGTTCTTCACCTCGATCGCCGTACGGAATTCATATCGGGCACCGATATTAAGACCTTCGTAGTTGAAGTTCAACCCGAGGATGGGAGCAAGCCCTAGGCCCGTCTGCTTGACTTCGATATGCTTGTCGGTAGAGTTCTTTGCCAGCAGAGCGGGGACACCGAGCAGGGGCTGTACCTTCTGCTTGACAGCATCGGGCAGGCCATTGATCATAGGCTTAGCCGCTTCGATACCAGCAGCGATCGCACCGAAGTAGAGAGGGGCGCTGTGCATCGCTCCATCTTCTCCACTGACCTTGATATCACGGATGTAGCCCGAGTAGGTATTGTAGGCATAGCTCAGACGAGCCCCTAGGTAAGCACTCAGATGAGCGTTGATCTTGTAGCTAGCTCCCAGCTGTAGCCCGAGGATGTACTGCAGGCCTTCGAGCTGGCTGTCTACGCTGTACTTGTTAGCAGCCTTGAGGGGATTGAGCACACGGGAGAGGCCCACCTTCGCCATCGGAGGCAGTACGCCGTCGGGGAGGTTAGCGAGGCCAGAGGCCTGCTGGGCGATCGCCTGCGTGATGGTAGGGATCATCGCTACGCCCGACTCGAACTGAGGCAGTCCGCTGGTGAAGCGAGCCTTGCCACCACCACCGAAGACGCCTGCTACGGCCGAGAAGGCCCAGTCGCCTCTCTTGTAGGAGGCCATGAGGGTAGGTACGATAGGCGCCGTCGCCTTCCCCTCGAAGCGCTTAGTAGCACTTCCCCCGCCGTAGGCGAAGGGAGCGAAGGTAGTCTCTATGTCTCTCCGCTGGAGTACCGTCTGGCTATTGATGGAGAAGCGCCAGCCGTCGGGCGTGAAGACGAGCCCTGCGGGGTTGTAGTAGGTAGCGTCGATAGCCAGAGAGGCATTACGAGCCAGACTGCGCAGATAGAGCGCATGAAGGCTGGTATTGTTCAGCAGGCCACCCGCCTGGGCTACCGTCAGCGAAGAGAGGGCAAGAAGCCCAGTAAGTAGTTTTCTTTTCATCTTAATCTAGGATAAAGGAAGCCTCTCTGCCCCTAGGGAGCAGGTAGAGAGCTGAGCAAAGATAGACAAATCTGCACACTTTCCTTAATCCTGTGCAAAACCCATTCAGTTTACCAGCCTACCTCCTCCCCCGAACCGACACAAAAGGCAAGGGGTCTCTCGTAGTGCGCACTACGAGAGACCCCTTGCAGAGTCAATTTCCGAAGAGTAGCTCTTAGCCTACGTATTCGTCAGATACGGTGAGCTTAGCACGACCCTTAGCACGGCGTGCAGCTAGTACACGACGACCATTGGCAGAAGCCATGCGAGCACGGAAGCCGTGCTTGTTCTTTCTCTTACGGTTCGATGGTTGGAACGTTCTTTTCATCTCGGTTGTCTAATATATTTATTGCTTACTATTTCCTGATGGTCTGCATTTTGAGCCACAAAGATAGGCATTTTTATCTAACCTGAGCTAGCAGTCGCTCTATGAGGATGGGGAAGGCGTAAGCTCCCCGCTCGCTCTCAGGGATAAGACGATACGGTAGCGATGGGTCTACCCCCGAGGCTTCAATGAGGAAGAGCGAGGCGTAGATCTGGCGATGGGAGAGACGATGTGCGTGTCTGGCTATCGGGGCGCTATGGAAGCGAGGAGCCTGGAGCCCCGAGAGAAGGCGATGGAAGGATGCCTGCTCCATGAGTGCCTCTACCTCTACTCCCTCCTCTCCGGTCTCAATGAGTGGGAACTCGTAGAGCCCCTGCCAGATGTCCCCCTCTCCACGGCGGTGAATCAAGATATGGGACAGGCCCGCCTCGTCGGTGACCCTAATGAGGAAGTAGTACATATAGCGAGGGAGCACCTTGGTCTTCCCCTGCTTGATCGGGAGCTCCTCCTCGATACCGGAGCGATGGGCTAGACAGTAGGGCTGGAGAGGACACTCCGAGCAATGTGGGCGACGGGGGATACAGCAGAGAGCCCCCAGCTCTATGAGGCCCTGGTTGTGACGCCCCGGGTGTGCCCTATCCAGAAGAGCCTCGGCCACGGCCCAGTAGAGGCGCTGTCCCGTCGTGGTATCTATAGGGGCGCTGAGGGCGAAGAGCCGACTGAGCACCCGATAGACATTGCCGTCTACCGTCGGGTAGGGCAGATCGTAAGCGAAGGAGAGGATAGCCCCTCGGGTGTAAGGTCCTACGCCGGGTAGTCGGCTGAGCTCCTCGAGGGTGCGGGGGATCTCGCCCCCGAAGTCCGAGACGATGATCTCGGCTGCTCGTCGGAGGTTGCGACCACGGGAGTAGTAGCCGAGGCCCTGCCAGAGCAGGAGTACCTCATCCTCCGATGCTGCTGCCAAGTCTTCGACGCTGGGGAAGCGCTCGGTGAAGCGGTGATAGTAGCTCATCCCTTGGTCTACCCGTGTCTGCTGGAGAATGATCTCGGAGAGCAAGACATGGTAGGCAGAGACATCCGCTCGCCAGGGTAAGGGGCGGGCATGCTCATCGTACCAAGCGCCTAGGCGACTCTGGATCTCTCGTATATGGGGCATAGGCGGGAGCGCCTCGGCAGTAGTCCTCTTCATCGGGCACAAAGATACGCTATAGCATCGTAGCCCCTGCATCGCTGGGATGCAGGGGCTACGTCTATTATAAGTATAGAGGAAGGAGCGAGAGCGCTACTTCGTCTCTGCCTTGAGCACTTCGACAGCCTTATCAAGCTGGGTATCGACGCCCTGAAGCACCTTGGTAGGATCAAGGGGTACGACCACGTCGGGCTCCATCTGGGTATTCTCCAGATAGCGACCGTCCTTGAGGCGGAAGCCTACGGCTGGGATCCCGAAGTAGACACTGGGGTCGAGGAGGGTGACCCAGTTCACGCTGGTCATCGTCCCTGCTACAGGCATCCCGACGACCTTACCTACCTTGAGATGCTGGTAGACCCAGGGCGTGCCGTGTGCATTGCTGTAGTCCGCCTCACAGGTCACGAGGACAGAGGGGCGGTTCCAGCGACGGGAAGACATCTCCGAGTACTGGCGTCCACGCACCACCTGATCAGCGTAATGAGTACCGGTGAAGAAGGCTTCGATATCCTCATGCAGACGGCCTCCACCGTTGTAGCGGATATCGATGACGATCCCCTTCTTCTGGTAGTACTTGCCGAGGACATCCGAATAGACGGTACGGAAGCTTGGGTCGCCCATCGAGGGGATATGCACGTAGCCCAGTTCTCCGCCAGAGATACGCTCGACTTCGGCTGCACGCTGCTTGACCCAGCGCTGATAGAGTAGGCGTGAGAGTTCGGAGGAGGAGATGGGTCGGATGACTTCATCCTGCTGCTCCCCTAGTGGCGTGCGGTAGGAGACGAGCAGGCGCTTACCTACCTTGTCATTGAGCAGAGGGAAGTAATCCTGTCCCTCGCGTAGCTCTACCCCTTCGATGGCAGTGATCATACAGCCCTTCTGGAGCTTGGTACGTGAGGTGTCGAAGGGCCCGCCAGCCACGATCTCATCCACGAGGAGAGCACCAGAGCCCTTCACGGGGGAGAGGAAGAGGCCGAGCTCTGCTGTTGGGAAGGCAGAAGAGAAGGAGCGAGCACGGGCTCCCGTGTGGGAGACGTTGAGCTCACCCAATAGTTCGCTGAGCATCTCAGCGAAGTCCTGATTGTTGTCAATATAGGGGAGGAAGGTACGGTAGTGATCTGTCAGTTGCTTCCAGTTCACCCCGTGCATATCCTTGCGGTAGAAGCGGGCAGCCTCCTCACGTACGACTTCTTCGTACATGACTTCACGCTCCTTGATACGGTCGATGTGGCGTCGGCCAGCCATGGTGATCGCCTTGGTAGCGTCGGTCTTAGGATCAAGGGTCATGGGCGAGCTCCCCAGTATGAAGAGCTTCGTACCCTTCTTGTCAGAGGCGAAGAAGGGATCAGAGAGCCCGAGGGACTTCTGTAGCTTCGACGTCTTCTTGCGCATATCGTAGACCCAGAGGTCTTGCCCTGCATCCGAGGGAGCGAAGTAGTAGAGCTTCTTGCCGTCGGCAGTGAGGATGACGTCGCCGTAGTCTGAGGAGTTCTGCGTCAGACGTACCGTGCGCATGTCGATATTGTCCCACTCGATCAGGAGCTTCTTGCTCTTAGCCTCTGCCGAGGCTGTGGCTGGGCTCTTGTCCTTCGACTTAGTAGTATCGGCCTTAGCCTTCTTCTCTGCTTCCTCCAGGAGGGCAAGGTCTTCGTCGTTCATGCGGTACTTCTCGTACGCCTCACGATTGAGGAAGATCGCCATCAGGTCGGTCATAGAGCCCCAAGAGGCGTGGTTGCGCATGCCGTACTTGTCCGTCTCATATAGGAGGATACTCCCGTCGCTAGACCAGCGGGGATTGCTGCTGAAGTAGCCACTATTCGTCAGGTTGTGTATGGCCTTGCCTCCCTCAGCCGTGACGATACCGATGTCGGTATAGGGGGCACGATTGCGAGAGACATAGCAGACGGCGATCCACTTACCATCGGGCGACCAGACGTAGTCGCTCAGTGACTGCGAGCCGTCAGTGATCTGGCGAGTCTGGCGGGTCTTGAGGTTGTAGACCATCAGACGCTCTCTGTCTAGGAGGAAGGCGACCTCACTACCGTCGGGGGAGAAGAGGGGGTACATCTTCTCACCCTTGAGTGAAGGGATGAGCTTCTCTTCCTTGATAGCATGAGCGTTGGGGAAGTTAGGGTCTTCGCTTCGCCCTAGCTTCGCCAGATAGAGGTCCCAAGTGCCGTCCTGACTGCTTGCATAGACTACACTCTTATTATCCGCCCCGAAGGTCACCCCACGATTAGCCTCAGAGCCCTGGGTGATCTGACGAGTGGTCGTGTAGTCCGTCGCCGTGACGAAGACGTCTCCACGAGAAGTGAAGGCGATCTGCTTGCCATCGGGGGAGACGGATGCCGAGCCTAGGGATCGGCTCATCGAGAGATGAAGCTGTTCGTCCTCGGGGCTGTCCTTGATGATGCGGACAGGCACCCGTTGCTCACGAGCTCCGGGGACGAGGGTGTAGATCTCGCCGGCATACCCGAAGCAGAGGAGTCCGTCCTGTGAAGAGGAGAGGAAGCGGACAGGGTCGCCCGAGAGCTTCGTGAGGGGCTTAGCCTCCGTCGCAGGCCCTGCAAGGCTCGCCTCGTAGACATTCATCGAGCCTCCGTCGCGCTCACTGAGGAAGTAGAAGCTCTTGCCTGTAGGGGCGTAGACGGGATCTCTGTCTTCGCCATCGTGGCGGACGACGAAGTGGTAGGTCTTCTTCTCTAGATCGTACTCCAGGAGATCGAGGGAAGAGGAGGAGGTGTGGTGCTTGCGCCACTCGTTCTCAAACGTCTTCACCTCCTGATAGAGGATACGGCGACCATCCCGGCTGAAGCACACGGCATCGGCAGGCGTCGCTAGTATCTGCTCGGGGCGACCACCCGTGATAGGTACTCGGTAGAGCTCAGAGAGGAAGGCATTGGGGAAGAGTGCCGAGGTGGCAGGGTCTTGTATGTGCGCCTTGAAGACGACATACCGCCCGTCGGGAGTGAAGCTCTGAGGGATCTCCGCTCCTGAGTGCGTCGTCAGCTGTCGAGCATTTCCCCCGGTGGCTGGCATGATGTAGATATTGGTGCCAAGAGAATTGCGGTCGGAGGTGAAGGCGATCTGGCGCCCGTCGGGAGACCATACCGGATGGCACTCATAGGCAGAGCCCGAAGTGAGGCGACGAGCCTCGCCCCCCGAGGTGGGCACGGTGTAGATATCCCCTTGGTAGGCGAAGGCGATGGTCTTGCCGTCGGGAGAGATGGCTGGATAGCGAAGCCATAGAGGGCGCTCCTGTGCTACTGCAGTGAGCGTAGCAGAGAGGAGAAGCGTCCCATAGAGGAGAGGTTTCTTGAGATCCATTGGTTGATGAAGTTTGTAGAGGTGTCTGTTTTCTCTTGGTTCAAAGGTACGACAATTGGGGGGAAGGCTGGCTAACTGACTTTCCTCGCTCGTGGAGCCAGCTCCGACCCAGCCCAAGAGACCAACTAGTAGTACCAGTAGCGCCCCCGTCGAGGTAGCAGTAGTCCCTCCCCCGAGGCGCTACTGCTACCTCCCGAGAAGTACTATCGGTGGAAGATCGTCCCCCACTCTACACCTTCCCTCGGAGCGGAACTCACGAAGCATCAGCGGGAGAACTTCGACCGCCGAGGAGGAAAAATCAGCGCTCGGAGCTCCGAAGCAAAAAGCCCGCAGAATGGGGGCTAGTAGAGCTACGAGGAAGCGAGTATTGCACGATTTTGCAAGAAATGTGTACTTTTGCCCGTATTTGTAACGCTCGCTAGGAGGAACTTTTCTCCGCTGTCGAGCCCTAGTATTCAAGGAGAACGGGGGGCGCCATCCCTCTATGAGACGGACGTCCCACTCCCCGCTCCGCCCCGATGTCCCCACTGGTGAGACGTCCTAGGCACCGAGCCTAGAGCGGGGGAGCACTTGATAGAAAACGAATGAACTTACTTGAGCAGAAATTAGCATGCTATACCGAGCCCCAGAAGGCTCAAGCAGCTGGGATCTATCCCTACTTCCGAAAGATAGAGAGTGATCAGGACACCGTGGTGACGATCGATGGCCGTAAGGTCTTGATGTTCGGCTCCAACTCGTACCTCGGTCTGACGAACCACCCAGAGGTGAAGGCTGCCGCTATCGCTGCCGTCGAGAAGTACGGCACGGGCTGTGCCGGGAGTCGCTTCCTCAACGGTACTCTGGATACACACATCGCCCTGGAGAAGGCGCTAGCAGAATTCGCTGGCAAGGAAGATGCCATCATCTTCTCCACCGGCTTCCAAGTCAACCTCGGGACAATATCATGTCTCCTGGGCCGTGAGGACTACATCATCTGGGATGCCCTCAATCATGCCTCGATCATCGAAGGCATTCGTCTCTCTCCCGCTAAGAGTCTCCGCTACAAGCACAATGACATGGCCGCTCTGGAGCGTCGCCTACAGCAGTGCGACCCCGAGCGTATCAAGCTCATCGTCGTCGATGGCGTCTTCAGCATGGAGGGTGACCTCTGCAAGCTCCCCGAGATCGTCCAGCTGGCCGAGAAGTACGGAGCATCGGTCATGGTCGACGAGGCCCACGGCTTCGGCGTACTCGGTGACCACGGTCGTGGCGTCTGCAATCACTTTGGCCTCACCGACCATGTAGACCTGATCATGGGTACCTTCAGCAAGAGCTTCGCCTCGATAGGAGGCTTCATCGCTGGGAGCAAGACCACGATCAACTTCATCCGACACCAAGCCCGCTCCTACATCTTCAGCGCTAGCTGCACGCCCGCAGCGACAGCAGCGGCACACAAGTCGCTAGAGATCATGCTCCGTGAGCCTGAGCGTGTCCTCGCCCTGCAGGAGAAGACGACGTACTGTCTGGATCGCTTCCGCAAACTCGGCTTCGAGATCGGTAATACTGCTACGCCCATCGTACCGCTCTTCATCCGAGACAACGAGAAGACCTTCCGTGTGACAGCAATGCTCTTCGAGGAGGGTGTCTTCGTCAACCCCGTCGTAGCACCAGCGGTAGCTCCTGAGGATACCCTAATCCGCTTCTCCCTGATGGCTACGCATACCTACGAGCAGCTCGACGAGGCGATCACCAAGATCCACAAGGTCTTCCAGGCCCTCGACATCCCTCTAGAGCCTCGTCCCTAGGCCTCACTTCGCCCTAGAGACCACTATTATGATGACTACAGCGGGTATCCTATCTCATAAAAAGGTAGGATACCCGTTAAGCTTATAGACACTCCTCTATAGCCCCTCTGTATGACTATGCTTCGCTCCACTCACTCGACCCTGTCCCTCCTACTGATCAGCCTCCTCAGCCTGGTCGCTAGTTGCCGTGCTACTCGTGAGGGAGGACAGGCAGCAGACGAAGGGGCTCAGACTGCCGAGAGCTCGGTACTTAGCTATCTCGGCGACTACCCCGAAGTAGAGCTCCCGCCGAATACCTACCGCTTGACCCTCCCCCACGTCAGCCCGCTGGAGGACTTCCGCGTAGAGCTCCTGCCAGCGCTGGCGAACACCGACCCCACCCACACCAGCATCGATGGTCGCTTCGTCACGGGCGAACCGCTCGGTGAATACTCGTCCTTCCGCTACCGCCACGGCGAGGGCGTCGTCGTCCTCTTTGACAAGCCTATTGCGGGGCTAGACGCTAAGCCCTTCATCTTCGGCGAACCGCTCCTGCTTCCCTTCCGAGGGAATAAAGAGATCGCTGTCACCACCAACGACTCCATCCAGGTAGCCTATCGCTACTGGAGAGCCATGAGTAAGCCTGCGCTTCTCAGCCCCGACGCTCCCTCGGAGACCGCTCCCAAGAAGAAGGGCTACGTCCTCTACACCGTCACTGCTCCCGACCGACACAAAGGCGATAGTCCAGACTACTATATAGAGCTCATCCCCTGCCGACGCATGAAGGTAGACTGCAACATCCATGTACTGAACGGGAAGTTCGAGCTCGATATGGAAGCCGAGGGACTTAACCTACCCTATGTCTTCAAGAGCGATGGCAAGACCATGTCTACACGTATGGGCTGTCCCGATGACCGACTAGAGGAGAAGCTCATCCGTCACATGGGGCTCTTCGTCCTACGCAATGCTGGGGATTCGGTGATGCTCTACCTACCCCAAGGCTTCTCCCTACTCTGTCGCTACTACCGCCCCGACGGCAAGCGCAGCCTCCTCCCGCCAGCGACCTCTCCTAAGGAACAGAAAACTACCAAATAGCAAGCGACTTATACCTCTACCACCATAGAGAGACACACAGCTCCAGCCAGGTAGCAAGCCTAGAGCACAATAAAATTTGATAGTTTTGTACACGCATTGGCACGCTCGGTGGTGATCCCCAGCACTGTCGGTGTGCTCGCATCCAGCGGGGCGCTATGCCGCAAGCCTGGGCTTATGATAGTCTGACACTCCATTAGCCCTGCGATCGTAGCTCTGGGACTGCGGCCCTCGTGCTACACACTCTCCCTCAACCCATGTTTAGGGCAAGAGGGGAGGAAGGTCACCATTTATACTCCTAATATGGACGCATCCAAGGTCTTCTCTTCTGTCGTCACCTCCCTGCGCTTCCCTCTAATGCTACTGGTGCTACTGATACATACTCAGCCCATCGCACCTGAGACGCTAGGGGGAGACCATAGCCTATACATATACGTAGCTACACTCATCAAGGAGGTCTTCACACGCGTAGCAGTGCCTGCCTTCTTTGTCTTCTCAGGCTACTATGCCTTCAGAGGTAAAAATCTCGAGCAGACCTCAGTCTACCTGGCAGAGACGAAGAAGAGAATATGGACTCTCGTCATCCCTTACTTCCTTTGGAACCTGCTCTATATCCTTGCCACCCTCGTAGGGGAGTCACTAGCTAGTAGTATCGGTCTTGCTCGGACAGAAGCCTTCGTATTCTCGTGGAGCAGGCTTCCGGACTACTTCTGGTTCGAGTGTATCAATTATCCCCTCTGGTTCATACGAGACCTCATCGTCCTCACCCTCATCGCTCCGGTGACGCACTTCATACTGAGGGTGACACGGGGGTACTTTGTCCCGATATTCTTCCTACTCTGCGCCTTCGTCCCGCTACCCTTCTCCCTCATTGGAGCAGAGCCCCGCTCGCTCCTCTTCTATTCTATGGGAGCTCTCTTCGCTATGAAAGGCTGGGAGCCACTGGAGAAACTCAAGCCCCTAGCCCTACCTAGCCTCATCATCTGGGGGATCGGGACACTAGCTCTACCCTGTATCTTCACCGAGAGCTACTTCCGAGGTCTAGAGCTTCCCTACCTCGTCTGCTCTATCATCGTCTGGACCCAGCTCTTTGCCCGCCTCGTAGAGCGAACCCCTAGGTTCACAGCTTGGCTACAAGGGCTAAACAAGTACGTCTTCTTCCTCTACGCCGCCCATTCAATCCTCATCATCGGGTTTGCCCGCTCCCTGCTGGCTCGAGTCTCCTTCCTATCGGAAAATGACCTAGGCCTTATCCTCTCCTACTTCCTCATTGCAGGCATCACCCTCTTCGCTGTCCTCGGCGTCTATTGGGTACTAGCACGGGTAACTCCCCGCATCCTCTCCGTCCTCTGCGGAGGTCGAGCCTCTTAGCTAAGAATAGGAGAAGCTCACTACCATCCGACAGCAAGTACCTCTCCCCCCGTGCAGACAGCCTCAGTGCTCCAACCTACTCTCCTCGACCTTCTATACCTAATCTCCTCCAGAGCTTCTACCGACGTAGCCCAGGATCAAGAGTCTATATAGTACGAGGTGACAGCCCCTTTTCCACTCAATAGATCTCCCTATTTCCTCTAGCCTTCAAGCCTTACCCCCACTAGTCTTCGGGATCCTGTCACAGGGCTCAGAGGAGGGAAGAGTCGCCGATGAGGCGACTTTTTCATTAGAGGCAAGCGAAGAGAGGCGATTTCAGAGATAAATATCTATCTTTGTAGAGGCGTTGTGCTTGGCACGCAAAGTTCTGTGTGTGGCGTGTCAGGCTTAAAAGGGAATCGAGTGCGAATCTCGAACAGTCCCGCTGCTGTATGTGCATCATACCGCTCCCTACTGAGGGTCCTTGGATCCGGCCACTGGAGGTTCTGTGTCTCTGGGAAGGATGGTAGGAAGACAGGGTGCATGAGTCAGAAGACCTGCAATGCCTTTTCAAAATGCTTCGAGGAAAGCTACAAGTGTGGGTTCCCTATACTTGGAATTCATTCCCCAAAGAGGATGTCCGCTCTTTTGAATCAAGTGGGCAACCGGTAGTTATTTGCCGTAATAATTTAGTGGATATGCCTCAGGTGGCGTCCAAGACGGTGGGGTACCACAGGTCAGGACTCCTTCCTGAGGCTTATTCGTTGGGAGAAATAATTACCCAATAGATTAAACCCTACGGCTCTCTTCCCATCTAACCCTCGTGCTGGGTACAGACTATAGTGGAGGTGCTCACGAAGCCCCCCACCTCATGCCTCGGTGGCATCAGTGAAGTACCCATCCGCTTACCCGCAGGTCTTCCTAGGAAGGAGACCTTAGGGCTGGAGTCCCGCTCTAGTGTAGAGTAGAAGCCCTTCTACTCGGGCACTCCGACAGCGTACAAATAAGAATAGATATATCCATACAAGCTATCCACAGATCATGACACGTCGACGACTTCTCACGTCTTACCTTAGCCTAGTCCTCTCGGGAGTAGGTGTGGCGCTCTTCTCCTCCTGCAAGGGCGAGCAAAGCCAACAAATGGGTGCTCAGGGCCCGCAAGAGCTACCCGTGCGCACCCTCTCCGCCGGGGCCTTCTCCGCCGACAATAGTTATCCTGCCGTCATCCGAGGCGAGGATGATGCGGAGATTCGCCCCAAGGTCTCGGGCTTCATCACCAAGGTCTTCATCACCGAGGGGCAGAGCGTCCGTGCAGGCCAGCCCCTCTTCCAGCTCGACGACGTGACCTTCCGTGCCGCCGTCGCCCAAGCTTCGGCAAGCCTCTCCTCTGCCCAAGCTACCCTGGCCACGGCACAACTGAATCATCGCAATAGTCAAGACCTACTAGCGAAGAACATCATCAGCGCAAGCAACTTCGAGGAGGTGTCTAACGCCCTGAAGAGCGCTGAGGCTAATGTCGCCGTCGCCAAGGCAGCCCTCACCTCCGCTCGTGAGAACCTCTCCTACTGCACCGTCACTAGCCCCGTCTCCGGAGTCGTAGGCTCGATCAACTACCGCATCGGTAACCTCGTCAGCCCACAGAGCACTTCGCCCCTGACGCAGGTATCCAATACCCGTCAGGCCTATGTCTACTTCTCCGTCTCCGAGCGTGAGCTTCAGACCCTCATGGGAGGGACGGGGGATTCTGCAGGGAAGCTCCCGAAGGTACGCCTACGCCTCTCCGATGGGAGTGAGTATCCAGCAGAAGGCACGATCCAGGGAGTCAGCGGTGTCGTCGACAAGGTGACGGGAGCGATCACCCTACGTGTTGACTTCCCCAACTCCGAAGGGCGTCTGCGTAGTGGCTCTACGGGGACGATCCTTGTACCTACACAGACGATGGGGGCTATCCTTGTTCCTCAGAGCGCAACGGTAGAGATGCTTCACAAGAAGTTCGTCTACACCGTCGACAAGGATGGCAAGCTCACCTTCACAGAGATCACGGTGAGCCCCGTAGACGATGGACAGAGCTATACCGTCACCAGCGGGCTGAAGGTAGGAGACCGCATCCTCGTAGCAGGCACCACTGGCGTCAAGGAGGGCGAGACCATCAAGCCTCTCACCGAGGAGGCTTATGCCAAGCAGCAAGAAGCGATCAAACAGCAGATGATGGGTAAGGGTGCCTCCGCTGAGAAGCACTAAGCACCGCCCTAACAGGAAGCATATAGAGCAATGAATTTCAACCGGTTTATTACCCGCCCCGTACTATCGACGGTGATCTCCATCTTCATCGTCATCCTCGGGATCATCGGGCTCATACAGCTGCCCATCGAGCAGTACCCCAACCTTGCCCCGCCCACCGTGCAGGTCTCCACCGCTTACGCTGGTGCCGATGCACAGACGGTACTGAACTCCGTGATCATTCCCCTAGAGGAGCAGATCAACGGCGTCGAGGGGATGACCTACATGACCTCCACGGCTACCAACTCCGGGGGAGCTTCAATCACGGTCTACTTCAAGGAGGGCACTGACCCCGACATGGCCGCTGTCAACGTGCAGAATCGAGTACAGCAAGCCCAAGCCCTTCTCCCCGCAGACGTCGTCCGTGTCGGCGTGACGACGCAGAAGCGTCAGTCCAGTATGCTCCTGGTCTATTCACTGACGAGTAAGGACGGGCGCTACGATGCACAGTTCCTAGCCAACTATGCCGACATCAACATCCTACCCGCACTCAAGCGAGTGCCTGGCGTAGGGTCAGCCAATACCTTCAGCCAAGGCACCTATGCCATGCGCCTGTGGCTTGACCCCGACAAGATGCGGGCCTTCTCCCTCATTCCTAGCGACGTCTCTGCTATCCTCTCAGCACAGAACTTCGAGGCTGCCCCCGGTAGTCTCGGCGAATCGGGAGACCGCACCTATGAGTATTCACTCCGCTACAAGGGTCGTCTGAAGAGCATCACCGAGTACGAGGACATCATACTCAAGTCCGATGCCTCGGGCAATATCATTCGCCTGAAGGATGTAGCGAAGATCGAACTGGGCTCCCTCAGCTACAGCAGTAACTCCCTCTCTAATGGCAACCCCGCTATCACAGGGATGGTCTCCCAGATTGCTGGTTCTAACGCTAACGACATTGTCACGGCGATCAAGGCCGAGATCAAGGAGCTCGAGAAGGACTTCCCCCCAGGCATGGAGATGACCTACGTACTTGACGTCACGGACTTCCTCTATGCCTCGATCTGGCACGTCATCCAGACGCTCCTCGAAGCCTTCCTCCTGGTCTTCATCGTCGTCTACCTCTTCCTCCAGGACTTCCGTAGCACGCTCATCCCCGCCATCGCAGTACCTGTGTCGCTCATCGGCTCGTTCTTCTTCCTCCAGATCTTCGACTTCTCTCTCAATCTCCTTACGCTATCGGCCCTTGTACTGGCTATCGCTATCGTCGTGGATGACGCTATCGTCGTCGTCGAGGCCGTACATGCCAAGCTAGATGAAGGCTATGACTCCGCCCGCACGGCTAGTATGGACGCTATGCACGAGATCTCGGGAGCGATCATCTCCATCACCCTCGTCATGGCTGCCGTCTTCGTACCCGTGTCGTTCATCTCGGGGATCAGTGGTACCTTCTACAGAGAGTTCGGCGTCACGATGGCTGTCTCCATCATTATCTCCGCCGTCAATGCACTGACGCTTAGCCCTACGCTCTGCGCCCTGCTCCTCAAGCCTCACAAGGGGCATGAAGGGAAGAAGCTAAGCTTCATCGATCGCTTCCATCTAGCCTTCAACGCCGTCTACGAGAATCGTGTCCTTCGTCCCTATCGCAAGGGGGTCGAGTTCTTCGTTCGCCACAAGGTCACCTCGGGTATCATCGTGCTCGTGAGCATCGTAGTGATGGTACTGCTGATGAAGTTCACCAGTAGCGAACTCGTGCCTAGCGAAGATACCGGTACAGTGATGGTCACCGTCGCTACCCCTCCAGGCACAAGCCGAGAGAAGACAGAGAAGCTCCTCAAGGATATCGCCGACGTAGCTAAGGCACAGGACGGCGTCGAGCAAGTCATAAGCATCTCAGGCTTCAGCCTCGTGGGCGGGTCAGGCTCTAACTATGGCTCGATGTTCATCCGCATGAAGCCCTTCGGGGAGCGCAAGAGCACGACGAGCGAAGTAGCTAGTAAGCTCTTCGCCTACGGAGCGACGATCAAGGATGCTTCGGTGCTCGCCATGACGCCTCCTATGGTCCCTGGCTACGGGATGGCCTCAGGCGTCTCGCTGACGATGCTCGACAAGTCGGGCGGTGCTCTGGACAAGTTCTTCGCCGAGACGCAGAAGTTCCTAGCTGTACTCAACGCTCGCCCTGAGGTAGCCTACGCTATGACGCAGTACAATCCTAGCTTCCCTCAGTACGTCATCGATGTCGATGTAGCCTCTGCGATGCGTGCAGGCACTACGCCTCAAGCCATCCTATCTACCCTACAGGGATACTTCGGGGGGATGTACGTAGCGAACTTCAACAGCTATGGTAAGCTCTACCGAGTACTCCTGCAGTCTTCGCCCGACCAGCGCCTCGATATCAATGCACTGAGCAATATCTATGTGCGTACGGGTACAGGGGAGATGGCACCTATCACCTCCTTCATCACCACCGAGAAGGTCTATGGTCCTGCAAGCGTGAACCGCTTCAACCTCTACACCTCGATCGACGTGATGGCTTCGCCCGCACCAGGCTACGCCACGGGGGACGTCCTGAAGGCTGTCTCCGAAGTCGCCAGTACGACGCTCTCTGCGGGCTACGGCTACGACTATGCAGGGCTGACTCGTGAGGAGCAAGGCTCTTCGGATACGACGGCGATGATCTTCGGTCTCTGCCTGCTCTTCGTCTACCTCATCCTGAGCGCTCAGTACGAGAGCTACCTCCTGCCCTTCTCCGTCATCCTCTCCATCCCCTTCGGCCTAGCGGGCGCCTTCCTCTTCGGCAATATCTTCGGGCACACGAACAATATCTACATGCAGATCGCCCTGATCATGCTCATCGGGCTCTTGGCAAAGAATGCCATCCTGATCGTCGAGTTCGCCCTAGACCGCCGACGCACAGGTATGGCACTCACGTGGAGTGCTATACTCGGAGCTGTGGCTCGTCTTCGCCCGATCTTGATGACCTCGCTAGCGATGATCGTGGGGCTCCTACCACTGATGTTCGCTAGCGGTGTCGGCGCCAATGGGAACTCTACCCTCGGGGCAAGTACCGTCGGAGGGATGCTGATCGGGATGATCCTGCAGATCTTCATCGTCCCAGCCCTCTTCGTCGTCTTCCAGAGCCTACAGGAGCGGTTCAAGCCCCTACGTTTCGACGACATCATCACCTCGAAGCCCTCGGGTGAGGTCCTTCAGTTCTCCAACACCTCCAAGACCGAATCACAAGATGACGCTCAAGCATAGCCTCCCTCTCCTCGCCCTCAGTCTCACCCTCACGGGCTGTGGCGTCTACAAGAAGTACCAGCGTCCCACGATAGACACCTCCGTCTACCGTGGCGACCAGATCGACACGCTGAGTAGCGATACCAGCTCGTTTGGTCAGACGCCCTGGCGCGCGCTCTTCACCGATGCATCCCTACAGGCACTCATCGAGAAGGCGCTCCAGCAGAATGTAGATCTCCTCACGGCCAATCTCTCTGCTCAGCAAGCCGAAGCACAGCTCAAGGCCGCCCGACTCTCCTTCTTCCCCTCACTCTCCCTCACCCCGTCGATCTCGGCCAGCAAGACGGAAGATGTGCCTGCGACCTACAGCTATACCCTCCCTGTACAAGCGAGCTGGCAGGTGGACCTCTTCGGTTCGCTCCTCAACGCTTCACGCTCTACTCAGGCTCAGCTCCTACGAGCCCAAGCCTACCAGCAGCTCGTGCGTAGCCGAGTCATTGCGAACGTAGCCAATAGCTACTACACCCTGCTGATGCTCGACCGTCAGCTCCAGCTTAGCCGAACGGCTGCTACCCTTGCTGCCCACACCCTCGAGGTAATGCAGGCGCAGAAGGACTTCGGTCGTGCGATGGAGTCCTCCGTGCAGTCTGCCCGAGCCAACCTCCACCAGGTAGAGGCTTCGATCCCCGAGATCGAGCGCCAGATCACCACGACGGAGAATGCTCTGGCACTCCTGCTCGGTGAGTCGCCCCGCTCCTATAGTCGCTCGACGCTCGAAGCGCAGCAGCTCCCTACGAGCTTCGCTGTCGGCATCCCCCTTCAGCTCCTCTCGGCTCGCCCCGATGTACGTGTGGCGGAGATGGCTCTGGCTAGTTGCTACTACCAGACGAATAGCGCTCGATCAGCCTTCTACCCTTCGCTGACCATCAGCGGGAATGCCGGCTGGACGGGTGCCCTTGGACAGGCGGTATCCAATCCGATGAAGTTCATTGCTTCGGCCCTTGGCTCGCTTGCTCAACCCATCTTCGCTCGGGGCAAACTCGTCGCTGGCCTCCGTGTCGCAGAGGCCGAAGAGGAGAAGGCACGCCTTGCCTTCCAGCAGAGCCTCTACAATGCTGGTGCTGAGGTGAGCAATGCCCTTGCCCTCTACCAAGCCTCCGAGGCCAAGGTCAAGGCCGAAGCCCTACAGGTAGAGAGTCTCGAGAAGAATGTAGAGATCGTCGAGACCCTCTTCAAGACGGGGAAGACCTCCTCTTACCTCGAGGTCATCACCGCCCAGCAAGCGCTCCTTCAAGCCCAGCTCTCCCAAGTGCGGGATAGCTTCAGCAAGATGCAGGCCGTCGTCAACCTATACAATGCCCTCGGTGGAGGTGCTCACTAATCCCCTATGATCCCTACTACAATGATCAGTCCACAAGCCTATATAGCTCCTGGTGCCAAGATCGGGGAGCGTGTGAAGATCTACCCCTTCGCCTATATCGAGGACGATGTAGTCGTCGGGGATGACTGCACAATATATCCCCACGTCAGCCTGATGAACGGCACCCGTATCGGCCAGGGGAACACCATCTATCAGAACGCTGTCCTCGGAGCTTCTCCCCAGGACTTCACCTGGCAGGGAGAGCCCTCGACCCTCATCGTCGGCGACCGCAATGTCATCCGTGAGAATGTCGTCATCAGCCGAGCTTCTCGCAGGGACATCGCCACCCAGATCGGCAGTGAGAACATCCTGATGGAGGGGACCCACATCTCGCACAACTGCCTGATCGGCGATCACAATGTCTTCGGCTATGCGGTGAAGATCGCCTGTGACTGCACCGTCGGATCTAAGGCGATCTTCAGTAGCAACGTCACGGCCAAGCCCCAGTGTCGCATCGGAGATCTAGCGTTCATCCTCACGGGCTGTCGCTTCGGCGAAGACATTCCTCCCTACATCACCGTCAAGGACAATCCCGCCGTCTACGCAGGTATCCATGCCGAGATGCTCTCCAAGGCGGGGGGCATCGACGAGCGTACCCAGCGTCATCTAGCCATGGCCTACCGCCTCGTCTTCAACGGGAAGATCAGCCTCTACGACGCCATCCTCCAGATCAAGGAGCAGGTACCCGACGGTCCTGAGGTTCGCCACGTCATCGAGTTCCTCAGCACCTCGAAGTCCCTCATCATGAAGTGATCCACCTCCCTCAGGTAGCCTAGCTGAGCCCCCTAGGTCTCAGCCCCCCGCTACCCCCCTTTCCTCCGAAGGAATAGCAAGGTCCCGCCCCAACGACTTCGTGGGAGCGGGACCTGTTCTTTTGCCCTTCGTCCACCGCCCTTCTCCTCGTGGCTTTCCGCCTCAGCACCCCACCTTGCGACAGCCCGCTTGCTGAGCGGGCTAGCGCACCCCAAAAAACAACCCTACCGTAGATCGCCCAAAAAACCTACTGTAGGTCGTCAAGACGACCCACGGTAGGTCGCATCAACGACCTACAGTAGGTTTTTTCGGCGACCCACCGTGGATCACTTTTTATCCCTCCTCCAGAGCCTGTGTAGGAGGGGATAAAGGAGCCCTTCCCTTCGACCCAAAGAAGTCTTTGGTCAAGTCCCTTAACCTCCCTCCGATGCTTATCTCGGGGGAAATCTCGACCTTTGCAGGAGAAAAGAGGGGGAAGTACACGTACTTCCCTCACCATATCATCACCCGCCGTTTATATGAAACATCTGATCATGACCCTCATCTCTACCCTGGGCCTTTGCTCGGGATCTGCTACCGACGAGCCTATCCAGCTCCTTGCTCCTAAGGCCTTCATCGCCGCTGCCCAGGCAGACAGTACCGCTGTCATCCTCGACGTGCGCCGACCCTCCGAATTCGCTGAAGGTCACCTGAAGGGAGCTATCCTCCTAGACTGGCTGAGCGACAAGACCTTCCTCGAAGGGCTGGAGAAGCTCGACAAGGAGCGCACTCACTACATCTATTGCCGTAGTGGCAAGCGTAGCCATGCGGCCGCCACGCTGATGCAGTCCCGTGGCTTCAAGATCGTAGAGATGGAAGGAGGCTACCTCAACTGGGTCTCCGAAGGTCTCCCCGTAGAGAAGTAAGCCCCCCAGCACTAGAGCCCTATGATCAAGATCTATGGAGTAGCCTCCTGCCCCGACTGCACCCACGTCTGGGAGCAGGTCCAAGGGGACGCACGCTATGAGATCATCGACTTCGGCCTCGATGTACGGGAGTTGAAGGCCTTCCTCAAGCTAAGGGATCACCTCTCCCTCTTCGACGAAGCTAAGAAGCGAGGAGCCGTGGGCATCCCCTGCTTCGTCCTCGAGGATGGCTCCGTGACCCTCTCACCCGAAGAGGCAGGACTGCAGAGTCGTCCGCCCCTGGAAGGTGTCGCCTGTAGCCTCGACGGCTCAGGGTGCTAAGCATCAAGATCGCCTCATCCGCTGGATGGGGCGATCTTCTTTTATCCCCTCCACGCTTGTAGGTAGATGACTTCGGAGTCCCACGGGCGGGATCTACCTATATGTAGGGAAATTTGGAACTTACGAATCTGGAGCATCGCATTTACGTACTTTTGCATATCCCTTCTACTTCAGAAGGTCTTCCCCCGGTCATGCCCTCTCAAAGCTAAGAGAAGCGGGGTATAACCCTTCATTATACTGATGACTTCATGATATCCAGACATCTATCCCTCATGCTCGTACTGGGAAGTATGAGCTTACCGACTCTAGCACAGACCGAGGCTACCGACCGCACCCTCGATGGGGTCACTGTCGTCGGGACACGTATGCCCGAGGTCAAGCAGAATGCCGCTGCTAGCATCACCATCATCTCTGCCAAGCAGATCCAAGAGATGAGCCAGATCCTACCTGACATGCAGGCGATCGTCGGCTACTTCGTCCCTGGCGTACCTCCCACGGGGAACTCCGTCAACGAGCGCTACAATACCCTCCGTGGGCGTAGCATCCTCGTCCTCATCGACGGCATCCCTCAGTCCACCCCGCTCCGTGCTACTAGCCGAGACCTTCGCACCATTGATCCCTCCGCCGTCGAGCGTATCGAGGTGATCAAGGGCGCTACAGCGATCTTCGGGAACGGGGCCAATGGGGGGATCATCAACATCATCACCAAGCAGAACAAGGAGCATCGTCCCCTAGGCGGGATGGCTACCCTTGCCTATACCGATCACAACTTCTTCAAGACTTCGGAGAAGACCTCAGGCTACCGAGCTGGCGGTCAGATCTATGGCGAGGTAGGAGACTTCAGCTATCTAGCTAGCGGTACCTTCACTCAGACAGGCTCGCCTATCAGCGCTGATGGCGTCTACCTCTCACCCCGCTACGGGCTGGGAGACACGAAGAGTCTGAATGCTCTGGTGAAGTTCGGCTATGCCTTCAGCGAGCGTACCCACCTCGAGGCGATGTACAATCTCTTCCGCTCCGAGCAGCAGAGTCCGCTCATCGCATCGGGAGGGAAGTACCTCGTATCACCCCGTATCGGCGTGCCAGGGAAGCAACCTGCAGAAGCCATACCCGAAGGGATACCCCACAACCACAATGCTTATATCAAGCTGACCTCTCAGGAGCTATTCAGCCACACAGACCTCGAAGTATCGCTCTTCGCTCGTGGTGTCAAGGTCGTCACCGACTACCGCAAGCACAATCCTAAGAGCCCTCGCTGGGAGGAGACCAGTGGGCAGGCACTGACCAAGGCGCTACAGACGGGTGCACGGGCACAGCTCCTCTCCCGCCTTCGTCTAGCCAGTGAGACGACCCTCCATCTCCTCTACGGCGTAGACTTCCTCCTCGACAAGACCAGCCAACCACTCGTCGACGGAAGATACTGGGTGCCCGAACTCAAGGCATATAACTATGCACCCTTCGCCCAAGGGAAGCTGAACCTGGCCGATCACTTCACCCTCAAGGCTGGTGCACGCTACGACTGGATCAATGTCCAAGTCCCCGACTACGACGTACTGCGTGTACGTAAGACAGACCCTCAGATACACGTCTCTGGCGGGACCCTACGCTATCGTAATCTGTCGGTGAACGCTGGGCTGACCTACAACGGACTACACTCCTTCCAGCCCTACTTCGCCTACTCCCAAGGCTTCTCGATCTATGACCTAGGGCGCACCCTACGCTCAGCTAAGTCCGATGTCCTCGGTAAGATCGAGACCGACCCCGTACGTACGCACAACTATGAACTAGGCTTCTACTCTCCTCTGGAGCATCTCTTCGGTGAAGGGACACGCCTAGATCTCCAGGGAGCTGTCTACTATACCTATGCTGCCCTCGGGAGCGACCTCAAGAGTGAGAGTGGCTTCTGGGTCGTAGACCGATCCCCCCAGCGTATCCTAGGCGTCGAGCTCTCTGCAGATGCCACGCTCAGCCCTAAGCTCTCCGTAGGAGCTACCTTCTCTGCTCTGGAGGGCTACAAGGAGACGAGTAAGGGAGCTTGGTCTACCTACATGTCTGGGCAGTCCATCCCTCCGCTGAAGGTCACCGCTCATGTGACCTACCGTCCGATCCAGGCGCTATCCCTCCGACTCTACGGACTACATACGGGTCGGCGTGCTCGGTTCGCCCCCGCCACCCCAGGAGGGAATGACTACCAAGAGGCCGAAGGTCCCGTCCAGCCCGTCACCCTCGTAAGTGGACAGGCTAGCTATGCTCTAGGACACTTCACCCTCGGGGTAGGTGTCGAGAACCTCCTCAACACGAGTTACTACCCCGTCCAGTCACAGCTCGTCGCCCGTGACGCTGAGTACGTCCAGGGCAATGGGCGTATGACGACCCTCTCCCTCAGCTATCGCTTCTAGCATACTCCATACACGCCGTGGGGCAGTCTCCGTAGCTGGAGACTGCCCCACGACGTGTATATATGGGTCGGGAGAGAAGGGTCTACTCCGAGTCGATGACTTGGAACTCCGTCCGCCGATTGAGCTGATCACAGATGGCCTGTTCCTCAGGAGAAGCGAGCCCAGCGATGAAGTCCTCCGTCAGCACGCTCCCCGCTGGCAGGAAGGAATAAGCCTCTGCTGTCCGTCGGGAGACGACATAGGGGCGAGACTTCCCATAGCCCTCTGCTCGAAGGCGCTCTGGTGCGATCCCTAGCTCGGTAAGGTAGCGAACGACCGCTTCGGCTCGGCGCTGTGAGAGGCGAAGGTTGTAGCCCGCAGGTCCACGTCGGTCGGTATGGGAGAGAAGGCGGATAGACACCTCAGGATTGTCGGTGAGGAGCTTGTAGAGCATACGAAGTGCGGGCTCACTCTCCGGCAAGACGTCCGACCTATCGAAGGCATAGTGCACTTCCCTGAGCTGCTCAACAGCGATACGGGAGGCGAGGTAGAACTCCACCGAATAGGTTTCGCTCTCTTGACTTGGATCGGTGCTGAGACGCACATACTGATTGAGGTAGTTCGGTGCAGAGGCCAGCATCACGTACTCCGTAGCTGAGCGGGCAGGGAGACGGAAGGCACCCTCCCCATCCGTCGTGACCACTCGCTCCATCTCCTCGGCATGATTGCCCACCAGATGGATCGTAGCTCCTCGGATGGGCGCCCCCTCCCGATCAAGGACGAGCCCCGTGATCGTCGTCGTGACCTTCGCCCTACGGAACTCATACAGATGCGGGCGACCCCGAGCATCGTCCCTTGCTGAGGCGAAGAGGCCCACTTCGGCAAGGTCTTCACCTTCCCCACGAGGCCACGCATCGGGGACGGGGCTTGGGGCAAAGGCGAGGTCATCCGAAGGGCTATTGATCGGAGCAGGAAGGGGTGTCACCCGATACACCCCCTCGGGGGATAAGACCGCCCGATAGATATCGAGCCCGCCCAGACCGCCAGGTCTATCCGACGCGAAGTAAAGGACGCTGTCCGACTCGGCATAGGGATAGAGTTCGTCCCCCGAGGTGTTGATCTCTACCCCTAGAGGGAAGGGCTCTCCGACACGCCCGCCATCGAGGCGCACTTGATAGAGGTCTTTACCCCCTCGTCCTCCTGGGGCATCACTGACGAAGAAGAGCACATGCCCCGAGGGACTCACCGAAGGATGAGCTACGAGGATCGTGCTGTCGGCGAAGAGACGGAGTTCCCGACCTTCCCGCCACTCGCCCCGTTCCCCTTGCTCCGAGACATAGATCTTCGGGACATTGCGCTTTCCCCGATCGAAGCCGACCATGCTGTAATAGAGCCTTCGTCCATCAGGGCTAAGACTAGGCGCACCCTGCTCTACCCTCGGAAGGCTCAGCCCCCTGAGGCTATCGGGACGCACCGCCCACGACCCATCGGCACGCTGGCTAAGCGAATAAAGCGCTCCTAGGGGCTCACCCGTCACAGGTGAATCGTTCTTCTTCGCTCCGTAGCGCCTTCTATTGCTTCCGAAGATGAGGGTCTTCCCATCTGGGCTGTACGTGACCCCATAGTCGCTATATGCGGAGCGCAGCGGTTCGAAGGGGCGCACTTCGTAGCGAGAAGTCCCCACCTCCTCCGACACTGGGGCTGGCTCGGTGGATAAGCGCACCCGCTGTAGGGGCTCACGAAGCAGGCTATCGGGGATATGTAGGCGCTCCGCTGCCTTCAGAAGGTTCAGCGCCGTAGCGTACCGCCTTGCCTCTAGGGCTACGATCCCCGCTTCGTAGGCGAAGCGACCTTTAGCCTCCACCTTCTTACGTGGAGTACTCGCATACAGACGCTTATAGAGCTGCTCAGCACGATAGTATGCCCCAGCACGCTTCGCCTCCTCAGCCTCACGCAGCACCGAAGGGGCACACGAGGCGAGGACGAAGATGAGGAATAGGGCATGCAGTCCGTGACGAAGCGAGGGCATGTGGATGCGGGAACTAAGGGATGTGGATAAGCTTGTGCATCTGTAGGCTCAGCTGCCATTCGGGATGCTCTAGGACGTACTTCACACAGAGCTCTACCGCCTCACGGTCGACATCACCCTGCGTCTCCCCAACGAAGATCGGACTCACGAGGTACGCCCCCGCAGGAGGAAGATCGCTGATGGCGGGGGGAAGATCTATGTCACGACCGATCGGGAAACGGAATTCCCCCACGCCCTCGGGGAAGTTCTGGTGCAAGAGGCGCATTGCCTCTCTTTTGGGGCTACAGGTGATGTAGTCCAGCCCACGAGGGGGGCGGCGTGTGCCGTTGGTCTCGATGGACTGGTAGTAGCCGAGTGCCTTGAAGTAGGCGACGACCTCATCGGTGAGCTGGAGCGTGGGCTCACCGCCCGTCCAGATGATGCGTCGCCCTGGGTAGACGGCGATAGCGTCACGGATCTCCTCCAGAGTCATCTCGACTCCCGAGTCAAACTCTGTATCACAGAAGCTACAGCGGAGGTTGCATCGGCTCAGGCGGATGAAGATGGAGGCCTTCCCCATGTGTACCCCTTCGCCCTGCAGGCTGTAGAATATCTCATTGACAAGCATAGTATTCTTTTCGTTCATCGTAGACAAAGATACGACGACTCCCCCAGCCCATCGGTTCCCGCCTCCACCATCCCCCCGCCCCAAGCCGACGGACAGCCGTCCCTCACCCCTCGCTCCGTCCCCACCTAATCCGCCCCTTCCCTCCCCCCAAAAAGAACCCCACGATAGGTCGCCAAGAAAACCTACTGTGGGTCGCATCGACGACCTACGGTAGGTCGTCTGACCGACCCACCATAGGTCGCCAAGGTGACCCATTCATGGGTCGGTCGAGTACCCCATTCATGGGTCCCTCCGCCGACCCATGAATGGGTAACTAGTGCTCTCCCTTAGGATAGATCTTTTAGCTGAGCTATGTATTCCCTTGAATTAAAGTAGAGGTAAGACTAAGCAGAGCACGGATGTAAATGGCACAACTTACTCATCTTATTGCTGGGGTATTTGCTTATATTGAGAAGATATGCTACCTTTGCACCGCAAAGAAGGTGGCAAATACTCTTCCTTAGCTCAGTCGGTTAGAGCATCTGACTGTTAATCAGAGGGTCCTTGGTTCAAGTCCAAGAGGAAGAGCATCCTAAAGCATACCGCTCCTAAGCGGTGAAGTACTCCGCAGGTCCTAGTCTAGGGTCTGCGGAGTCTCTTTATATCCCCCTAAGCACATGGATACAATTACCCGAGAAGCCGTATCTTCGTAGTGTGAATAAGGTAGATAAGACTTCTCCCCGAGCTTCCTTTGCTCTGCCTCTTACCCAAGCGGACAGCACCGAGGGAGCATCGCTCCAGACTCCCCTCCCCTCCAAGACTTGGCGCAGCCTCTCTGGGCTCGCAGGCTCATCCCGTGCCCTGATCACGCCCCGACTGCGTGAGGCAGCACCACTTCTCGTACTCCTTCGTGATGACGAGGAGGCGGGCTACTTCTATTCAGACCTCGCCCAGTACCTTGGGGAGGATCGAGTCCTACTCTTCCCCTCCGCCTACCGCCGAGCTATCCGCTACGGGCACAGAGATGAGGCAAGTGTCCTCCTGCGCTCCATGGTACTAAGTGCGCTGCTTAGCGAGAAGAAGCGTGGACGCTCCCACTTACCCATCCTCGTCACCTATCCCGAAGCGCTCCTAGAGGGTGTACCCAAGGAAGGCGACCAACCGACAGAGACCCTCCTCATCCACAAAGGCGATCTCGTCGATCGGGATGAGCTTCGTGACAAGCTCCTTAGCTGGGGCTTCGAGCGAGTGGACTATGTCTATGAGCCGGGGCAGTTCGCTCTGAGAGGGAGCATCGTCGATGTCTATTCCTTTGCCTCAGAGCTCCCCTATCGTCTGGACTTCTTCGACGATGAAGTCGAGAGCCTTCGTCGCTTCGAGGTCGATAGCCAGCTCTCCGTAGGACAGCTGGAGGAGATCACCCTGAGCCCCGACCTAGCTAAGAGCCGAGGGGCACTCGTCTCCCTACTTTCGCTCCTTCCACGAGGCACACAACTTCTCCTCTCGGGTCGAGCTTCGCTAGCTACCCGACTGCAGATGACTTGGGATGAAGCTCCGCTTCTCCAAGATGGCGAGGGCTTCCGTGACCTCGACGAACTGAGGACGATGCTCATCGAGCCTCAGACACTACTTCAGGAGCTAGAGAGCTATTCGGGCTACGAGTTCACCACCGAAGCTGAGCCCCAAGGGATCCACTTCCATACCGAGCGTCAGCCCCTCTTCCACAAGGACTACGAAGCATTAGCTACCCAGATCCGATCGTGGAAGAAGAAGGGCTACACCGTCTGGCTATCGGCCAGCACCGAGGCGGCCTATGAGCGTGTCCTCGACATCCTCACCCCTCACCTCAAGCCCACAGAACCCCCCCAGCGCACAGCCATCACCCTGCACGAAGGCTTCGTCGACGAAGGTCACCGCTGGGTGCTACTCACTGAGCACGAACTCTTCGACCGCTACCATAAATATAGTCTCCGTAGTGACAAGGCTACTTCGGGCAAGGTCACCCTTTCCCTCAAGGAACTACAGAGCTTCAGCCGTGGCGACCTCGTCGTACATGCCGACCACGGGGTCGGGCGTTTCGACGGGCTGGTGAGCATGCCTCAGGGGGATCACATGCAGGAGTTCGTCAAGCTCATCTACCGCAACAACGACACGATCTACGTCAACCTCCACAGCCTGCACAAGCTCTCCCACTACCGCACAGGAGGCGAAAGCACGGAGGTCAATCTGAGTGTCATCGGTTCGGGTGCTTGGCAGCGCATCAAGGAGCGCACGAAGAAGCGCATCAAGGACATCGCCCGAGATCTGATCCGTCTCTATGCTAAGCGGCGAGAGACCGAGGGCTATGCCTTCAGTCCCGACAGCTACCTCCAGCATGAGCTAGAGGCATCGTTTGCCTTCGAGGATACGCCCGACCAAGCTTCGGCGGTCGCAGCCGTGAAGGCCGACATGGAGCGTCCCTTCCCGATGGACCGCCTGCTCTGTGGAGATGTAGGCTTTGGGAAGACAGAGGTAGCCGTACGAGCAGCCTTCAAGGCGGCCACCGATGGTAAGCAGGTAGCCGTCCTCGTACCTACCACCGTCCTTGCCTACCAGCACTACCGCACCTTCTCTAAGCGACTGCGTGACTTCCCCGTCCGAGTAGACTATATCTCTCGTGCCCGTAGCACGAAGGAGCTTCGTGCTATCCTCAGCGACCTCAAGGAGGGGAAGATCGATATCATCATCGGCACACACCGCCTGACAAGCAAGGATGTAGCCTTCCACGACCTGGGGCTCCTTATTATCGACGAAGAGCAGAAGTTCGGAGTAGCCACCAAGGAGAAGCTTCGCCAACTCCAAGTCAATGTCGATACCTTGACGATGAGCGCTACACCTATTCCCCGCACGCTCCAGTTCTCCCTCATGGGGGCTCGAGATCTATCGAACCTCAATACTCCCCCAGCGAATCGCCGTCCCGTAGAGACCATCCTTACCCAGACTTCCCCACAGATCATCCGTGAGGCTGTAGGCTTCGAAATGAGTCGTAATGGGCAGGTCTACTTCGTCAATAGCCGTATCAGCAATATCGAGAACCTCGCAGCGCTGATCCAGCGTGAGGTACCCGACGCACGCATCGCCGTAGCTCATGGGCGTCTTGCACCGAAGGAGATGGAGCAGATCCTCATCGACTTCGGCAACCAAGAGTACGATGTACTAGTGGCTACGAAGATCATCGAGAACGGGATCGACGTACCCAATGCCAACACCATCATGATCCATGATGCCCACCACTACGGACTGAGCGAACTGCATCAGCTTCGAGGGCGTGTTGGGCGAAGTGATCGCAAGGCCTTCTGCTACCTCTTGACTCCACCTTTGGAAGGACTTAGCGAAGACTCCAAGCGTCGCCTGCGTGCCATCGAGAGCTTCAGCGATCTGGGTAGTGGCATACGCATCGCACTTCAAGACCTAGATCAGCGAGGTGCAGGTAATGTGCTCGGTGCCGAGCAGAGTGGCTTCATCACCGATATGGGCTATGAGACTTATCAGAAGGTATTCTCCGAAGCGGTGCGTGAACTGAAGGCGGACGAATTCGCCCACATCTATGCCGATGAAGATAAGACGAGCGATGGCGAACTAGCAGACCGCTTCGTCGTAGAGACTCAGGTAGAGAGCGACCTCGAGCTGGCACTCCCTGATGAATATGTACCCTCCGACAGCGAGCGTATCCTCCTCTACCGAGAGCTGGACGGGCTGAACGAAGACCGAGAGCTTGAAGACTTCACCGCCCGTCTTAGAGACCGCTTCGGTGCCCTACCGAAGGAGGCCGAAGAACTGGTACTCGTTCCCCGTCTCCGTCGCCTGGGGCATCACCTCGGCATAGAGAAGGTCGTCCTCAAGTCAGGATCAATGAGCCTGCACTTACTATCTGATACGTCGAGCCCTTACTATGCTTCGGAGACCTTCGGCAAGCTACTCGAGTACGTAGCTCGCAATAGTCGCAACTGCGAATTCGTCCAGCGTACGGGCAAGCACATCATCCGCATCGGCCACATTCCTTCGGTACACGCAGCGATCGAAGTGATGGAGCACATCCTTCGCCGTAAGGTCGAGGGAAGTGCCCTATAAAGCCCAACCAACCAAACCTATTACACCCAAAACAAAACTATGAGCTACATCCATCTCATCACTGGCGGAGAGCGCTCGGGTAAGAGCACCTTCGCCGAAGCTGAAGCACTACGGCTCAGCCCCAATCCCGTGTATCTGGCTACGGCACGAGTCTGGGACGAAGAGTTCCGTCAGCGCATCCTCCGCCATCAAGAGCGACGTGGCCCCGAATGGACCAATATCGAGGAAGACCTCACACCGTCGAAGCACGACTTCACAGGGCGAGTAGTGCTCGTGGACTGCATTACTCTCTGGTCAACGAACTATTTCTTCGACCTGGAGCAGGACGTAGACCGAGCCCTCGAAGCGCTACAGACCGAGTTCGACCGCTTAGTCTCCCAAGATGCTACCTTCATCTTCGTGACGAACGAACTGGGTATGGGTGGCACATCTAGCTCACGAACCCAGCGCCTCTTCACGCAGCTCCAAGGCTGGATGAATCAATACATCGGCGACCGAGCCGACCGAGTGACGCTGATGGTCTGTGGTCAGCCACTCACCGTCAAAGGCTAAGCCCGCACTTCACCTCACATCATGATACAAGACTTCGATATCCGCCCCATCTCTGACGAAGAGATCCTGAGGGCACAAGCTTATATTGACACGATCGCTAAGCCTCTCGGCTCGATGGGACAGCTGGAGCGTCTCGCTGCTCGTCTCGCTGCCTTGCAGGACACTCTTCGCCCTTCGCTCAGCCCCCGCGAACACTTTGTCTTCGCCTCTGACCATGGCATCGAGCGGGAAGGCGTAAGCAAGAGCCCCCGCGAAGTGACACGCCAAGTCGTCTACAGTATGCTTCGTGGCGGAGCTGGTATTTGTTTCCTCACGAGGCAACATAACTTCCGCCTGCATATCGTCGATGTGGGTGTCGACCATGAGTTCGGCGACGAGCCGAACTTAGTGCACCGCAAGATCCGCCGTGGTACTCGGTCCTTCCTCACTGAAGCGGCGATGACTTCAGAAGAGGCGCATCGGGCGCTCTCGGTGGGGATAGTCTCCGTCGATGAAGCCCATCAGCGTGGGGCGAAGCTCCTTTCCTTCGGCGAGATGGGCATTGCCAATACCTCCTCTTCTGCCCTGTGGATGTACTACCTCACCGACTTCCCTCTGGAGGAATGTATCGGTCGTGGCAGTGGGCTTGATGATGAAGGCATGACCCACAAGCTTCACATCCTTCGCCAAGCCGTCAAGAATTACTCCGGCCCTTCAGATCCCTTCTCCATCCTCATCTATTTCGGGGGCTACGAACTGGTCTCAGCGGTGGGCGCAATGCTCCGTTCCGCCGAACTAGGTATTGCCTTCCTCGTCGACGGCTTCATCATGACGGCCTGCCTTCTGATGGCTCGTACGCTTCACCCTTCGGTCGCTGACTATGCTTTCTTCGGTCATGCGGGCGACGAAGCGGGGCATGCTCGCCTGCTTCGTTACCTGGGTGCCGAACCGATCCTTCGCTTGGGCCTCCGTCTCGGTGAAGGTACGGGCGCTGTCTGTGCCTTCCCCATCCTCGAGTCTTCGGTACGAATGCTCCACGAGATGGCTACGTTCACGACCTCAGGAGTCACGGATTACGTTTCGACCAAGGAGGAATAGCTCCGCACACTTCTTATAAGTTCCCTCGTCGGGAACCGCCACGCTCCGAAGAGGAAGCTCGTCTTCCCTCTCGGAGCGCTTTTCTTTTCTCCCGAAGGTGCCTTAAACAAAGCTTGAAAGCTCCTTAGTTAAAGGGACGAATCTCCTTCTGCTAAGGGAAAGAAATCCTTCTGGGAATGTGAAGGGCTCCTTGTCTCCAGCCAAGTACCTCCTTCCAAAGCCAGCTATCATCGCTGTGAATTGGCCCGAAAATACCTTCCGAAAACTTCGGAAGTGTCTGAAGAAAAGCCCGAAAGCTCCTGAAGAGAAAGCGAAAAACCATTGAAGAAAAGTTGGAGCCACGTCCGTCGCTCCATAAAACTACGTCCCTTGCTTTATAAAGCTACGCTCGTCGCTTTATAAATCGACGAGCGTAGTTTTAACTATTCATAATGATGTGAACTAGTTTTTTCCAGTGGTCTTCGAGGTTTTCTTCATTGGCCTTCGAAGTTTTCTTCAGGCATTGATTGGATTTCTTTCTTGGATTGATTGGCTTGCTTTCCTTGATTTCCTTCCTTTCCTTCTTTCTTTCCTTCCCCTTCTTCCCTTCCTGCCTTTGCCTCCTTTCTTTGTTTTCCCTCCTTCCCTTCCTTAGTTACTTAACTTTACAATAGACGTTTTAATCGCCATATATGGGGACGAATACGGCGAAATCTACCTACTTGAATGGATTGTACAGCGCTATTTTTCCTCGTTTCTTTGTGGCGCTTATCCCGTAAAGCAAGCAGTAGACTCAAGAATAGATAGCAGACACATAAGCATTATGAGAAACCGCTTCGGCCTCATCCTCCTCCTGACGATAGCGCTCACCACAGCCTGTCGGGAGTCAGGCCATGATCCAGGCCGTACGCTCTATGAGCATCAGCTCCTACAGCGACGACAGCTCCTTCACCTGACAGATAGCCTCTTCGACGATGTCTTCGTCCATCCCCTAGAAGTAGAGCGAGGGATCGGCGACCTTTATCGTTCGGTAGAAGGAGCGCAGCTCAGAGCGCTGAGCGAAGACCAGGCTTTCAACGCCGAGATCACTTATCTCCGAAGAGCTCTCGCCTTTGCCCTCCGCCTGAGGAAACTAGAGAATCAGCTAGCGAAGACGACTTACGACCGCTTCCAGACAATGATCTTCCTTCCCAAGGGGAACTATGGTTCCCAAGACGAATCCCCTGCTACCGACCCCACCGTCTTGGTACACGAACTAGAGACACTCCGTGCTGATGCCGAGGATTTCCTTACGAAGGAGGTCACTAGCTATAAGTACCGCAACCCAAAGAAGGAAGCTACCATCCGGGAGCGTATCGACAGCAAAGGGATCAAGTTCCTCGAGAATGCCCTCTCTTCATACACCTCCTTCACCGGTAGCGAGTCCGAACTAGAAGGGACAAGCTGGCAGCAGCAGGCTTACCTGCGAAAGGATAACCCGGATGATTATGATCGAGCGCTCTATACACCACAGGGCGTCTTCGCTGGGAAGATCTCCTTCGGCAAGGATCATAAGCTTCATCTCGATTCACTACAGCTCCCCACCTCGTACTATTCCTTCCCCTACGGCTATAGTCCTGCAGAGATCTTCAAGGATTTCGATGGAAGAGGACGGGGGCAAAACAATTCCATCTTCGCCGTCAAGGAGGGCCCCTTCGAAGCAGAAGGTATGCGCTATTACTTCGGGCAGAAGTATCTGACGCTCATCCTACCTACTCGTCCCTCTTCCTTCCCCAGAAGCAAGCGATACACCATCGCTATCACCATGGAGTACCAACGAGGACGCTTCACCTCCAGCCCCAAGACCCTTCTACCCCGCTATGAGCGTGGGCCAAACAGTGCAGGAGTAGAGAGCGATCTTGACCCATGGTTCTTCTACAGCATCTTCGACCGGAGCAAGCATTGGGGTACGATCCGTGTACGCAATGCTGCACCGAGCTACGTCTGGGCAGGTCCCGTGAGCTTCGTTCCGTCTACTCAACCTTAGCCCCTTCGAAGTATGTACCAGATAGACTACCGACGCATGAAAGGCCTCCTTCCTCTTGCGCTCCTCACTCTAAGCCTCACGACCAGCTGCTTCAAGCGCGAACTGGAGTACGAAGACAATTATGTCAACATCAAGCAAGACCCAAGTCGAGCGGACAATGAAGTCTTGCGCTTCCGCACCTTCAAGCTTGATGACTACGACCGCTATATCATCTTCGGCAATAACAACGAAGTGAGTATCGAAGGATCGGCGCAGCTCCCGCTCCTCCTCTACATCGACCAGCTCAATAGACCCGCCACAGTAGACCTCTCTGGCTGTACCTACGAGTACCACTCCCGTGAGGATAGGCTTCTCTTCCATGGAGCTCTGCTACGCTCTGAGGTCTTCTCCGAGCCCGTAGTCATTGAGGTCGCTTGCACGCTCAAGAAGAAGCCCGAGAGCGCACAGACACGAGACCGCTTCACCCTGCGCCTGCGCTCCTTCACCCTTCCTGAGGGCCGTGAGGTCACCGTGGAGAAGCGCCAAAGCTGGCAGGATAAATCCATCGGCATGAGTATCGAGCCTAGCTACGATCTCACCTATTACCGCAACTAACTTAGCCCCGAGCATGCTCATCCATAGATACACCCTCCTCACTGGCTTCCTCTTGCTTCTGCTCTCCTCGTCGGTAGAGGAAGCTCTTGCGCAAAGCCCCCAGCGAGAGCAGACCGACACCGTGCGCCGTACCATCCATATCAAGGAGGTCGAAGTCAAGGAGAAGAAGAGGCAAAAGAAGGTTCAGAAGAAGGAGATCGGACGTGAAGTAGTCACAGATAGAGATATCAGCCGTCAGTTCATCCTCAACACAAAGGACTTCGTCCGCTACATGCCGGGCGTAGGTATCTCGGAGTCCGTCTCCCGATATGGCAACAAGGGCTTCGCTATCCGTGGTGTCGACGAGAACCGAGTATCGATCTCCGTCGACGGCCTCCCTCAAGCCGAGACCGAGACCAATGTCGTCTTCAGCTCCTATGGCTTGATCAATTCCGCCCGCCCACAGTTCGAGACCGAGTTCATCAAGAAGGTCGACATCAAGAAGGGTGCCTCGTCCTTCGAGCACGGTACAGGGGCGCTCGGCGGTGCTGTGAACTTCGAGACAAAGGAGGCACGTACGATGATCGAGGGAGACCGTAGCTACGGGCTCCAGGCTAAGATCGGCGGGGACAACATGGCACACGGACGCATCTATTCGCTGGGCGGTGCCTACATCTACAAAGGGCTCGAAGCTCTCGCTCTCTATGCCGAGCGTACAGGGCGTGAGGTACGCAACTTCGGCTACGGCGAGCTTCGCCGAAGTATCTTCGCTACCCGTCCCGACCCGATGGAGTACCGACAGCAGTCCTTCCTCGGCAAGCTTGCCTTCCGCCATGGTGCTCACAAGCTGACAGCATCCTTCTACAGCCAAAATAAGATCACTGACTCGGAGGTCTGGTCGATGGAGCCTGCCTACGTGCTCACCTCGCAGCACGAGCCCTACTACTATGGCCACGACCAGGTGCTCACACGGCGCTGGGATGTACATTACCGCTTCACCCCGCTCGAGTCTCCTTGGCTCAATGAAGTCAATCTCTATGTGAACGGCCAGCAGTCCTTCCTCGATGCTGACACCCGAAGCTCTATCTATCGTCCCGACATCTCTAACTTCAAGCCCAGCTACCTCCCTGCTGGTACTCGTCGTCTGCTCAAAGGGATGAGCTTCTACGACCAAGCCTTTGCGCTGAAGGCCACATCCAAGCCTCAGAACTTTGGATCGCTAGGCTATCACTTCTTCACCCTGCACGCCTCCTACCTCCATCATCATACCGAGGACAAGAACGTCGACATCAGTAAGCCTCTGAATACATACAAGGATGGTGTGCGGTACAAGGGTACTTTCTACCGCATGGGTGAAGCTCTCCCTCAGAGCTCCTACATCTATTCCTTCCAGCGTCCAGCTGACAGGGATAACTTCTCCGTGGCCCTCTCAGATAATATTCGCCTGGGGAAACTCAAACTCGACCTCGGTCTCCGCTATGACCACTTCGTCTCACAGACGAGGGACTGGAAGGGGGACAACGACTTCAACTACCTAGGCTACCTTATTGGCAACCTCAAGACAGCGGGGATGGACTTTGACAAGGCCCGTATCGAGGAGTGGGGCTTCACCCCTATGGCTATCGTAAGCTACGACTTCAGCCGATATCTGAGTGTCGGGTACAAGTTCTCCACGGGCTACCGTGTACCCACCTCACAGGAGCGCTTCTTCCAGTATGTAAGTCTCTCGCCTGCCTTCTTCGTACTCTCCAATCCTAAGCTTCGTCGGGAGCTGTCCTTCAACCACGAGTGGCACATCGGCACCTCCGATCCGAAGTACTTTGCCTATGACCTGAGCTTCTACTACAATAGATATAGAGACTATATCGAGCCTCTCTATGGGGTACAGAAGGTCTTCCTCGACGGGCAGAATCGGGATGTCGCCTACTCCATCAATGAAAACAAGAAGAACGCCAGCCTTTGGGGGATCGACTTCAGCACGAGCCTCTACCTCGAGGAGCTCATGCCTCGTCTCAAGCACTTAGGACAGCTCCTGCTGACGGGGTCGCTGAACTACTCCGAGGGCCGCTTCAGTGATGGCACTTCTATGCTAGCTATCCAGCCTCTGAAGGCGGTAGCGGGCTTCGACTACGACCTGCCTAAGGAGAAGGCTGGGCTGAGCCTAAGGGTGAACTTCCTCAAGGCCAAGGATGTCGACCAGACCAAGTTCGTCAAGAGCTTCTATGGAGATGAACAGATCAGCCAGTTCCCCTACTACTTCTTCCAGAACGCCGTGACCGTGGATCTCTTTGCCTACGTCACCCTAGCACGTCATCTCACGCTACGGGCCTCTGTGATGAACCTCACCGATACCCGCTACTGGCTCTGGGACGATATCCGTCAGCTCATCAGCCCCGTGATGCTCGTCCAGCACAATGACTTCTTCAGAGGGGGGCTAGAGACGATCACACGCTTCAGCCAGCCCCGTCGCTATGCCAATCTCTCCCTCGAATTCAAGCTCTAGTCGACTATGAAGCTCCTACTACCGCTACGACGGATCAGCTCCCGTCTCTTCACGATACTCACCACGACACTTCTAGGGCTCACAGCCTGCCAGCGAGTGTATGAGCCCCTTCCCAAGGGCGACAGCCCCATCACCCCCGAAGCGGGGGAGCGCCTCCACATGGATCAGGGTGAGATCGAGCGCCGAGCTACGGGCTACATCCGTCAGCTCTCCTTTGATCTAGCTCGGCAGGAACTAGAGCTCCTGACTGATCGTAGGGTGAGGGACTCCCTCCACGGAGTACTAGATCGGGCAGAGACCTTCGCTGACGCCCACCTCATCTATGTAGTCGATGCTCAGCGGCGCAAGAAGTATATGAACGGGCGTGCACGTATCGCCTACTATCTCGAGCATGGCTTCATCTCGTCCTATGAGGACGATACGAGCCTCATCCTCCTCACCCTCGAAGGCAACAACTACTCCCAATCGGAGGGTAGAGACTATGTCCCCCGAGACATGGTAGAGATTCACAACCTATCAGCCTATCCCCGCACCACAGATCTGGAGATCTCGGGAGCACAGCTCGAGCGCCTCGACCTGCGAGGGCTCCGCTCTCTGAGGAAGCTCGTCGTCAAGGGGGCAAAAGACGGGCTCATCATCGACGCCAGCGATAGCCCCCTGCTGCGGGAGATCCAGCTCACTGGCACGCCGAACCTAGGGCTTCGTCTCCACCCCAGTGCTCGTCCCAAGCTGATCGTCTCGGGTAGCTACTTCGCCTCACTACAGAGCCTAGCGGTAGAGCAGGCTAGTTCGCTCTACCTCGACAATGTACGGCTACGTGACATCGACCTACTAGGGAAGGTCAGTCGCACGCTCACGGCCCTCGACATCTCTGTCGAAGCTGGTGACACCTTCGGCTCAGACGGGCTACGCTACCGCCCTCTGCCCTTCGACGACGCCTTCATCACCAAGCTCAACGGACAGCTACCTACACTGAAGACCCTACGGGTGCTCTTTGCACAAAGAGAAGACTTCGACAAGGCCTCCTTCGAGAAGCTCAACCTCCCCGCTCTGGAAGAGCTATCCCTACGTATCCGCTCCTCGATGAAGGCAGTCCCCCACAGTGCTTGGGGTAAGGACGTCCGCTTCTCCCTCTCGGGCTGTCCTCAGCTCAAGAAGCTTGCCCTCCTCCCCCTCTACGCTGATCGTATCGACCTCTCAGGCGTGACTTCGGCGAAGAATCCCCGCCTAGAGAGCGTCAACCTCTCTGGGGGGATGAGGGAGCTCGTCACCCCTGCTCTTAGCCACGAGCATGAACTCACCCTCGAGGTCGAAGCCCTCGACAAGATCACCGTACCCCAGGGGGCGACAAAGAAGGCTCATGCGAGCTTCGTCGACTACACCTCCCGTGGAGATGAAGGACATGCGGGAGGTAATCTCCCCGTTCGCTTCTCCGACCTCGACTATGACTATCTGCTGGATCACTTCGCCTCGGTATCAGGCTTCTGCGTCTCCACGCCTCCGAGCAAGTACCGTCCTCGTAGCGATGAGCGTGCGATCTGGTTTGGCTTCAACATCCTTGACTTCAGCGGGGAGCAGTGGCGGGACTTCAAGGGGGTCGTCTACCTCCACGGCCTCGAGCGATCCCGTACGGGCAGTGAGCGTATCGACTACCTTGACTTCGGGCATCTCCGACTGACCAACCTCAGCACGACCTCCCTCCGCGTCAATCCCGGCTGTGTCGTGAAGAATGTACCCGAAGGCATGCGCATCTACTACAGCTCTATTGGCTCTCCCTACTAATCCTCCCCCGTCCTCATGTACCGAATGAATCAGCGCTCACTCGCTTGCCTGCTCTTGCTTAGCCTCTTCCTCACGGGGCTCAGCGCCTGTCGCTCCGAGGCTCCTCGCCCTGCTATCACCCCGAGAGCAGAGGTCGTCCTTGGTCCCGACCGCTATGTACTCATGACCTACCGGAAGACCATCATCCCCTCGGGACCTATGAGGGGAAGGAGTATCCTGGAGAGCTATATCTCCTACTTCACCCAGATGCCTCAAGGGGAGGGGATCAATAACATCCTCGAGGAGAATACCCTCTTCGGTCGCTTCGGCGAAGACGGGGGCGGACTCCTCCAGTCTGGGGAGTACCTCTACCGCTTCTCCAATGCGGTGAATAACCACAGCCAAGGGGAACTGCTGGTGAATACACCCGTACGCCTCGTCTTCAGCTCCACGCCCCGAGCTATCGGGGAGCGAGCACTCCTAGAGTCCGAGAGCGGAGGCTTCAGCCAAGCAGCGAAGAACTTCGTAGTCACCTCAGGGCAAGGCTTCCTCGTCCAGCCCTCCTACCAGCGAGACCTACTCTCGATCCGTAGCTTTGACCCCGAGACGATGGAGAAGACAAGTCCCCAGATCTACGTCTCCAACCTAGACAAGGAGCGGATCCGCCAGTTCATCCTCGAGCGAACTCCCTCCCTAGCAGGACAAGAGCTACCCAACCTGATCGTGGGGATGAAGCTCCTAGCCGTCCACGGCTCTGCCCTCATCCTCGACGTAGAGCTCCAGTCCCCCTCCTATGCCAATCTCTCCCGAGACAGCTACCTCGTAGCCTACGAGGCGAAGAACGGCGGGAAGCTCCTCGGTCTATCTCACCTAGAGAATACCGGGAGACTCGGTACGCCCTCCGAACTGCTACAGTATACGACCGACGAAGAGGGGGATCTCTATCTCCTCGCCCAAGGGGGTGACCAGCTGGGCTTCTACCAGAATTCGCTCCTCTATCGCATCCGCAAAGGCTCCTACACCATCGATCCCGACTGGCAGGTGCGTATCTCGGATCTGGGACTAGGCTACCCCGCCCGCTTCAACGGGATCTTCGCCCGTGGTGGTAAGCTCTTCACGCTGGTCAATGTCCAGCCTCTACCCGCCGTACGCAGTCAGATCCCCGAGAATCTCTGGCAGTACTATACGATAGACCTACAGACGAGGGAGGCCAAGCCCCTCTCGGCCCTTCGCCCTTCGTTCGCCTTCCAGCAGGGCGTGAATATCGCTGCCTTCGTCGACGGGCACCTCTACCTACGCTACGTGCGTACCGGTGAGGATGCTCCCTATAATGGCTACTGGAGCTATGACCTCGTGACAGGAGAGGTGAAGCCCGCCTTCTCCGTCTCCCTCCAGAGTGGCTATGTCGCCGACTTCAAAAAGATCACCCTCCCCAAGCGCTGATACGACGATGAATAGATACCTACATGGGCTCCTGGCCCTGCTCTTACTCTCGCTCACAGCCTGCACCAATGAGCTCCCGACGGATCAGACAGGGCGAGAGCGCCGGATTCAGTTCCCCTCCTCCCTGACCCTAGAGAAGATCCTCGGGGTGACGTGGAAGGTAGATCCAGAGAGGCAGGAGGTCATCCTCCCCTCCCCCCTGTCCAATCTCTCCGAGAAGGCTCGCCCGATACTCAATGTAGCGGGCAAGCACCTCAACTCGATCTTCTTCTCCAAGACCGGCGAAGTCTATGCTACCTATGTCATCGAAGACTTCGGCAATACCATCTTCTACTACAGCGGTACTTGGGCGCTAGACCCGAAGAACAAGGAAGAGCTCCTGGTGCGTGTCGGTAGCCCCATCGGGGGAGACCTAGAGTACCGACTGAAGATCCGTCGCTTCAACCTGCTGAACAATATGCTCGTCATGGAGGCTTTCTTCGTCAACCCCGACTACAGCTTCTCCGCTCTCATGACGGGCAAGGGCGCACAGGATGACTACTGGAGTAAGGAGACAGATGTCATCGACCCTTCTTGGGGCGAACGCAATCCCGTGAGCGAAGCCCCCCTTGACTACCGAGCCCTCCTCGGTAGCTATCGTGTAGATACCGAGAGCTGGAAGCGCGTGCTACATATCGACGACGCCGAGTATGACCACCATCCCCTCCTCTACCGCTACCGCCTCTCGCTGCAGTCGAATAGTCAGGTGACGCTCTCCTCGCTCCCACCACTCCTCTTCGGGCTCAATACCTTCAAGGGCACGTGGCAGATACGAGGGAGCAAGCTCCTCATGAGCTTCCCCATCTTCCCTTTCCGTGGCGACGTATCACGCTATCCTGGAGTCTTCGAGAGCGACTTCATCCCCCCGATCGCCACTACTTATGCCCGTCACGATGTGACCCTCGTGATGGAGGTCGTGCGAGACGAAGCGGATGCTGTGCTCGTTCGCCTCTCCGAGCCTGGGATGATCTCCGTCTATCTCTCCCTCCATAAAGTGAAGACCTCCTAGCGGAAGAATCCCAGTCCGACACAAAGGCAAAGCACAACGGTCTCGGGGCACTAGTAGCGCCTCTGTCGAAGCACCAGTAGTGCCTCCTCCGAGGTACTACTAGTGCCACCCGAGAGGTAGACGTACTCAAGGGATCCCCCCTGCCCCAGCCCCGCTCTCCGACGGCAATCGCTCCCCCCGCCCGCCGTCTACTCTAGTCAATAAGCTCAGATGAATACCCTACGATACTCCCTCCTACTCCTCCTCGGAGGCCTGCTCCCACTTGTCCTCGACTCCTGTCGCAGTACGAGCGAAGCTCCTCAGCTCGTGGTGAACGAAGGCAAAGCCTCCCAGCCCCTCGTCGCCCGCAGCGAAGGTGACACCCTCCGCATCCCCTTCACCTCCTCCATCTACGATCATCGCCTCCAGATCACCGAGGCCGAGGACTGGATCGACACGAAGCTAGAGAGAGGGATGCTCCTCATCTATGTGGCTCGCAACAGTAGCCCCACCAAGCGCACGGCCCAGCTGACCCTACAGATCATCGAGCGGGGCGAGCGTCGTGAGGCCCAGCACATCACAGTCATCCAGCCAGCATCGGTATCGCTAGCGAGTGACCGCTACCTCTTCGCCTATACCTCAGCGCTCAAGGTCTCGGAGGACTACTTCTACCACAATCCCGGGATCGTCTTTACACTTCCTCTACCCGCCTCGGCAAGCCTCTTCGAGACAAAGGAAGCCTTCCGCACAAACCTCGACGCTACGAGACTCACCACCCAGCTGGAGTACGGCTCGGAGAGTCGTGACTGGATACACGACCTGAAGTTCACACGTCAGGGGGATATCTGGGGCCTCAGCTTCCGCCTCGACGCCATACCGCAGAGCCTCGAGCAGCGCCGAGTGCGCCTCCGTCTCTCTGACCCCGAGCATCCGAACCTCTCAGTAGCACTGGACTTCCTGCAGATCCGTCGCCCCCTCTCGCTCGTAGACCCTACGAAGGAGATCCAATCTCTCGGGGCGCTCCCCCAGCAGTACCGACTCGAGCTCCGCACAGATATACCGCTCGAGAAGCTCCATCTCACGACCTACGTACGTAGTGTCGACGCCTCTGACAGGGCCGACGGATCAGATGATCGGCAGATACGTAGCCCTCACTGGCAGTACACCATCGACCCTAAGGACTACCAGATGGAGCGCCCTGAGCTCCAGCGACACTTCCGGCTCGTCAAGACCGCCTCGGGCGTAGCTATCGTAGGGCAGACCTCCTCCAACAATAATCTCCTCGATATCTCTAGCCCCAGCCTCTTCGACGGGCAACTAGCCTTCCTCGTCACCAATGACCTCCATGATCAGAAGCTCTGGAGCTTCGTCAAGCTTCCCCCGTACAAGCAGGAGCTCTACCTTGCGACCTCAGGGATGAAGAAGAGTGAGACCATCAAGCTCCCACAAGAGGCTTCAGACTTCTCTGTCAAGCTCCGCCTCAATACCTCGTCCGACGATATCGAATGGGTGCGCCCGACCTTCATCACCATCCCAGACAAAGACTGGGGAGCTAGTCCTGCTATTCCTCAAGGGGCGACACTTACCTACCCCGATCTCCTGACGATCAATAATATACGCGTCACCGCCAACCCGCTTCGCTCTGTCCGACGCTTCGTACTACAGGCTAAGATCTCCACATACATCCAGAGCGAATACACAGGGCGTACCCCACTCCTCCCTGTAGACTTCGTCTGTGAGCAGGAGCCCTTCACAGGGAGCTATATCTTCTCCACAAACGAAGGGACAGCGATAGACTTCGCAGGAGACACCGACGACAGCTACCAGCAGTACATCATCGCGACAGTAGCTCTCCAGACGAACTTAGCCCCCGAGCAGATCCGCCTCGAGAAGCCTAACCCTCGATCAGGCTGGGTGCAGGCCTCACTTGCCGTAGACCCCGAGACCGGCTACGTCAGCTCCATCGCCTTCTATGCAGACAAGAATGATACAGGGCGAGACCGCTCCGCCCTCCTTCGACTCGTGCCACCCTCGGGCGAAGGGCTGAGCCCCATCACCTTCACCCTCCGTCAGTCCCACTAATAGACAGCTCCCATGAACATCCGACCTCTTGCCCTAGGAGTTGCTCTCCTCTCCGCCGTCTCTATCCTAAGCTCTTGCTCTAAGGAAGAGCCCGTCGTAGAGACGCTCTCGATCAACTCCTTCGCCTCGGACACCCTCTACACGGGGCGTGAATATCATCTCTCAGTATCCACCTCACCCCAGGTCTCTGACCCTCGTCTCTCGTGGAGCGTATCCGATGCTAGCTTGGCCTCGATCCAATATGGTGGACTACTGAAGCCCCTCAGCAAAGGCGAACTCACCGTCTATGTCACCAGCCTCCAGTCAGGCGGGCGTCGGGTGCGGGCGAGCCGTAAGTTCGTCCTCATCTCCTCCGGGGTCTACCTCCGAGATCGAGCCGTGACGATCAACCCTCTGGAGACCTATCGCCTCGGCTACCGCTTCCTGCCTGAAGACTACAAGCCAACAGAAGCTCTCTCCTGGCGTAGCTCCGACGAAGCCGTGGCTACCGTTGATAGCGAGGGGGTCGTACGAGGCCTACAAGATGGGGAGGCGACGATCTATGTCCGCCTCGGCAATCCCCTCTCTGGCTTCTTCTCCGAAGACTCGGTAGCGGTGACCGTGGAGCACCACGAAGCTCCTCGATATACCTATACAAATGGGGAACTAGATCTCACGCAGAGCGTGCCGGGACTGCTACCGATGGTGGCTAAGGAGATGCCCTACTTCTCCAAGATCAGTATCCATGGTCCGATCAACGGCAGTGACCTGCTCTTTTTCATCGAGAACAAGGAGCGCATCGACGCCCTTGACCTCTCCGACACTCACGTCGTCAGCGGGGGGCGTACCCTAGTGCCCCGTAGGCGCTCCGGACAGCCCGAGCCTAGTCCCATCTCCGTGACAGACGGCGTCCTACCCCCGCTCTTCGCTCAGCAGCTCCTCATCAAGAGCCTTACTCTGCCGAAGGGGCTTACCTCACTCGTTGACTTCGGGCTCAGCTATACCTTCGTCTCCCTCACAGTACCTGAGGGCTACGAGGAACTTCACCTAGGGGAGTTTGCCACCGAGCATCTCACCCTCCCGAAAAGCCTCCGACGCCTCTACTGCAACCAGCCTAAGCTCTTCGAAGAGCGCTCTGGGGGTGAAGAGGAGCTCAAGATCTCCTCCGTCAAGGAGCCCCTTATACTCCCCGAGGGGCTACGAGAGCTCCGTGCGCTCCTTGAGCTCTCAGCACCCTTGACGATCCCCAGCTCCGTCGAGGAGATCACCCTCACAGGTCGCTTCGATGATGTGCTCTTCGCCTCCCCGACTAAGCTCCGTGAACTGGGGCCTAGCTTCTTCCTTCGCTACCCCAACCAGTACCAGGATGTACTCTCACGGATGCAGGCCAAAACCCTTCGCCTCCCCGAGGGTCTCCAGCGCCTCTCTCGCCGAGCGCTCGCTGCGGGTGTCTATGGCTCCTTCATCCGCAATCAAGATCTGGATGAGAAGAATGCAATACAGCTCGATGCAATCATCTTCCCCTCGAGCCTCCGCTCCATCGACGAGGCCGCCCTCTTCGCCGCTCAGATAGCTCAGCCCGTCATCCTCCCTGAGGGCCTAGAGAGCATCGGCCTCTTGGCCTTCTACGCCAGTAGCCTCAGCGAGGTGACTCTGCCAGCGAGCCTCCGATCTCTGGATGATCAGGCCTTCGCCCTTTGCCCACGACTTGAGGCGGTGCATGCGCTAGGCAAGGTGCCTCCCACCCTTGGCGCTCAGGTCTTCCTCCGTACCGCTAAGCAGGGACGTATCGAGAAGCTGATTGTGCCCCGAGGGTCGAAGCCCGCCTACGTGCAGGCTGGCTATGCCCCCTTCTTCTTCACGATCGAAGAGGCGACGAAGTAGCCCCACCAAGCCCTCTACGATGACGTCACCCGTGCTACTCATCCAGAGACGAGAGCGCTATCCATTTAGCGATGAAAGCTCTGTTTTCCCAGCGACGACAGCGGTACCGCCCCTGCTATGATAGAGATACTCACCCAGCTACGATAGCGACACCTCTTAAACGACGACAGTGATACTCATTTAATTAGGATAATGGAACTATTTCCCCGCCTGAGCTTCTTCCTGCTCACCCTCCTCAGTCTTGCCCTCACGGCCTGCCACAAGGACACACCTCGAGATACAGCCGAGCGCTCCCCTCTGAAAGGTACGTATTGGACAGAAGGGACAGGCACGATGACGCTCGAGTTCCACACAGAGCGAGAAGTGACCTTCACCCTCACTCCCGCTGGTTCTCCTCGAGGGGCGATGGCCTACACCGCCACCTACAGTCTCTCGGGAAGTACCCTCACGATCGGAGACATCATACAGGATACGCCCTTCGGGACAGCCACTATCCTTCAGGGCTTCACAGCACAGCTCGAGGGAGGTGTGATCAAGGCTGACTTCACGACGACAGGCATGGAGCGAGACAGCGAGCAAGGTACGCTCCGCTTCGTCGCCCAGCCGTTGAAGGGATACCTCTTCCACCGCAAGGTCTAGTACCTTCCCTTCACGAAGGCTAGAGTCTTACCACCACAAGCCCGAGCTCCTTACCTCACACATTCTAGCCCCTTACCCTCAGAGGTTCTAGCCCTCCACTACCCATAAAGCTAAAAGGCCAGTGACCGTAGTACTCACCTGATCGTGAGACTACGGCCACTGGCCTTGTCTTAGGAAGTAAGGGACGTTACTTCAGGAAGGTGGAAGTAGTGACTTCCTACAGAAGGGGAGTGCTTACTTCGCTGCGGGGATCTCCTTGAGCACCTGAAGGAGGTGACGCCACCAGAGGTCTACCGTCTTGATCTCGATGCGCTCTGCAGGCGAATGAACATCACGAAGCGTTGGCCCGAAGGACACCATATCCAGATCAGGATATACGTCTAGGATCAGACCACACTCGAGGCCTGCGTGGATGGCCTTCACTGCTGCTTCCTTACCGAAGAGCTTGCGGTAAGCATCTGCCGAAGCCTTGAGGATAGCAGAATCTGGATTGGGCTTCCAGCCAGGATAAGAGTCGGTGAGTTCGACCTTAGCCCCTGCCAGCTCGAAGACAGAAGCGACCATCTCGGCAGCCGAGTCACGAAGGCTCGTCGTAGAGCTTCGCTGGCTGGTCTCGACGAGGATCACTCCGTCACGTTGCTTGATAGAAGCAAGGTTGTTGGAAGTCTCGACGAGGTCTTCGATCTCGTGGCTCATGCCGAGTACGCCGTGAGGGCAAGCATAGAGGGCACGTACCAGCGCTGCCTTCGTCTTGTCATCGATGACCTGGGCAGGAGCAGTGGCTTCCTCGATAGCGAAGCGAACGTTGGGGTCTACTGCCTTGAGCTCGTTACGCACAGCTTCTTCGAGGCTCTTGAGTAGCTCGATCGCCTTAGCCTTGTCCTCGGGGCGTACACCGATGAGAGCATGTGCTTCACGGGGGATAGCGTTGTGGAGGTTACCGCCTGCTATCTCAGAGAGCTTCCAGTCGACATTCTTCTCCAGCGCATAGAGGTAGCGGGTGAGGAGCTTATTAGCATTGCCGAGTCCGCAGTGGATCTCACCGCCGGAGTGACCGCCCTTGAGCCCAGAGACCGAGGCACGAAGCCAGGTGAGACCCTGAGGAGCCTCCTGATATTCGGGGGTGAAGGTAGCGACGATCCCCTTGCCACCAGCACAGCCGATGAAGAGTTCGCCCTCGTCTTCGCTGTCGAGGTTGATGAGGATCTTACCGGTGAGGAAGCCTGGACGAAGCTCGAAGGCACCCGTCATACCTGTCTCTTCGTCGATGGTGAAGAGCGCTTCGATGGGGCCGTGCTCGATGTCATCCGAAGCTAGGATAGCGAGCTGGGCAGCACAGCCGATCCCGTTGTCCGCACCCAGGGTAGTACCATCGGCATGGAGCCACTCTCCATCGACGATCGTACGGATAGGGTCGTTGTCGAAGTCATGCTCTGTGCCGGCGTTCTTCTCACAGACCATATCGACGTGGCTCTGCAGGATGAGCTTGACACGATCTTCGTAGCCTGGGGTAGCAGGCTTACTCATGACGATGTTGCCTACATGGTCCTTCTTGTACTCGATGCCATGCTCCTTGGCGAACTTCTCCAGATAGGCGATGATCTTGCCTTCCTTCTTGGAGGGGCGGGGGACTTGTGTGATCTCATGGAAGTACTTCCACACGATCTTAGGGTTCAGCTCTGTGATTTCCATTGCTTACTTGATGTTTATGTATGAGTAGTTGCTTACGAGTGCATCAGTGGGTATTCGCATGGTTGAGGCTATATTCGTATATCTAGGCCTTAATCGGCGAAAACTCGTACCTTTGCTCCCAACAAATATAACGATAAAATACAAGGATGACATTATTCCTAGTCGCACTCTTCGCCGTAGGGACTGCGGTCTTTCTCCTCTCGGTATCGATTATCTTCAAGAGGAATGGTCGCTTCCCCAATACGCATGTCGGCGGTAGCCGAGCCATGCAGCGTCGGGGCATCTCCTGCCATACCTCTCAGCACAAGGATGCACAGCGTCACAAGAGTCTCGCTGAGCGTCTGGCAGAGCAAGCATCCTAAGTGCCCCTCCACTCCCCCCGAATACAACAATTTAAAAATAAGCACCTATGACAAAGACAGGTCGTATGACCCTCTGCTCTCTGGCGCTCGCTGTCGCTTCTGCCCTGAGCCTATCCTCCTGCCAGGGCAAGACCGAGCAAAAGTCCGCTCCCTCTACTCCCTCCGAAGTCCAAGCTACGGGTCTGCCGATAGCTCTGGTACGTATGGACAGCGTCTCATCTCAGTATAAGTTCGCCCAAGAGGTCAAAGAGGCGCTCGAGAAGGACGCCATCGCTCACCAGACTCGTCTACAGGGCAAGAGCGCTGCTATCCAGAAGGCAGCTGCTGACTTCGAGCGTCGCATGCGCATCAATGCCTTCGTCTCTGCTGAAGCACAGCAAGCCGAGCAACAGAAGATCATCCGCATGCAGCAGGAGGGGGAAGCCCTCAGTGCGGAGCTCTCTCAGAAGCTCGCCATGAAGCAGCAGTCCCTCCTACAGGATGTCATGACCGAGATCCGTGCTCAGCTCAAGGAGTACAACAAGGATGGTCGCTACAAGCTCATCCTCACTCAGGTCGGAGACAACGTGCTCTACGCAGATGAAGCCCTCGATATCACCGACGACTTCATCAAGTACCTCAACGAGCACTACACCTCTAGCAAGGCTTCTGTCGCTGCAGACTCTACGGCGAAGAAGAAGTAAGCCCATCACCCTATTCGCTAGGGAAGATACAAGGGGCACCACGGCACGCTATATCGCCGTGGTGCCCCTTGCCTTTTCCTTCTGTTCGCTAGGAGAAGGTGCTTCGGAGGGCTCGGCGAAGGCAGTACCTAGGGATAGGTATATTCGACCTTTTCACCCTGAAGGCAGGCGAATATACCTACCTTTGCGCTGACGAGGGATCAGCCCTTCGCCCCTAATCTCATATTCCATCAAGAGACATGAATATCAAGAAATGGACTACAGCGCTTCTCCTCGGCGGTCTTCTCCTCGGGGTAGCGACCTCATGTGGCAAGAAAAACGATGAGCCCAAGCCAACACCCACCCCTACACCTAATCCCGGAGGAGATGCCATCGTCGTCCCCGCCGACGGTGATGCCTATACCATCAGCCTCGTAAAGGTCACCCCTAAGGATATCGACCTCGAGGGCATCGGCAAGGTAGGCTTCGAGGATATCAACTTCGGGGATGCCGTCCTCGGCACCGGTAAGCTCACCAAGGTGACCGTGCACAAGGGCTATATCTACTTCGAGGGACAGAACAAGGGTAAGGTAGCACGCTACGAGTTCAGAGAGTCAGGCAACATCCACGTCCCTCAGACTGGAAGTATGCCGATCTCTCCACAGATCGGTAGCGCCGTCATCAAGGACGGCACGATCAAGGCTACACTCTCCATCGGCATGTACCAGTTCTACTCCCTCAGCTATAAGACCAAGTTCGGGGATAAGGCCAGCGCCGAACTCCTGAAGGTACTCGCAGCGCTGAGCAAGGCCAATGCCTCCAGCAAGGTCGACATCGAAGGGACGCTCGTGAAGAAGTAAACCTTCCCTCGAGTTTTCCCCCTCTCAATCGAAGCCCCGCAGCTCTCATGAGCTACGGGGCTTTTTCGTTTTCTCTGGAGCTCTTCCCCCCACCCTTCTGAAGGGGAGAAAGCCCCCCTCTCGAAGGGGTCAAAAAACGACCTACGGTAGGTCGCCCAAAAAACCTACAGTAGGTTTTGATGACGACCCACAGTAGGTCGCATCGACGACCTACCGTGGGTCGTTTTTTGCCCCCTCTAAGTAGACCTATTCGAAGCCACTGGAGTCGGAGCTTCTTCACCACGAATTACCTCCTTAGGATCAAGCGCATAGCCATTCCCCGATCCACAGCTAAATCCCCCTCCGTTTCGCCCGCTGGACGAAGGCTGATTTACCGAAGGAATGAGGTCGAGTTCCGGGGCCTTCTCCCCCCTCTTTTTGCTAGTCACTTATAGGTAGCTTGGGTGGCAAAAAATGACCATTTACGAGTATTTAAATCCTTCTCTAATCCCCCTATCTTTGCATCTGATCTGTGAGAAGCACCTCCCGCTAGTCGTGCAGTGCTCCCGCAGGGAAAGAAGCAAATCACTCATTCACTCAAGTCACAACAGATCCATATGAAGAAGTACTTCCTCGGGCTAGCAGTCGCTGCTCTGAGCCTCGGCCTCGCCTCCTGCGGCAAGAAGGACGAGCCTAAGAATCCCCAGCAGGGACAGGTCAAGACCGTCGTCATCGACGCCTCTGACTACACGAAGTATGTCTACTTCTCCTTCGAAGAAGGGAAGGTCGTCTCCACCACAGCCTGGGACGACGAAGCACACAAGAGCCAGACCAACTGGGACCTAGGCCTACACCGCTACGACTTCCGCACCAATAGCGGACTCTCCGGCAAGGGGCAGGGCGGTGCCGTAGAGACTTCGTCGGAGAACATCAACGACAAGATCACGATCCCCGCTGCGGACAAGTTCGAAGTGGACAAGAGCCAAAGACAGCTGGTCGAATTCTCCCACGGCGCTGACGGTGCTAAGACCCGCTACGAAGAGATCTCTGCGAACCTCGTGCTGACGACGACCCAGCAGATCACGATGCAGGATGGTCGCCCCGTGTACAAGATCCTCAAGAAGGGTGCGATCACCCTCGACTTGGGCGGTCATGGTAGTGGCGGTGGTCCCTCCACGACGCTGAGCAACAAGGTATATCTCGTACGCACGGCTTCGGGTAAGTTCGCCAAGGTCAAGGTCACGGGCTACAGCACCCCAGTCAAGGGGAAGGACGGAAGCGTCAAGCCTGCTTCGGGTCACATCACCCTCCAGTACGTCTACCCCGTCCAGTAAGGTCTGAGGCAGTAGACACACCAAGAGGCTCGATCTACATACCGGCTATGTCGATCGAGCCTCTTACTTCATCCCCCATCCGCTCTCTTCACCCATCCACTCTAGCCCATGCTTCGTACCCTACCCCTTTCGCTTGCCTTCACGCTCCTCCCCTTCAGTGCCGTGGCTCAGGAGACTTCCTCCCCGAGCCCGAGCCCTACGGACAGCGTGACTAGTGGCTTCGCCATCCACGAGGTCGTCGTGACGGGGACACAGACACCTCGTCTCCTGAAGAAGCTCCCCATCCCGACACAGGTCATCAGCCGAAAGGATCTAGAGAGAGTACAGCCCCGCTCAGCAGCCGACGCTCTGCAGATGACCCTCCCAGGGGTGCAGATCTCCATGCACGGCGGTCAGCAACAGGTCGTCATCCAGGGGATGACCGGGGACTACATCCTCTTCCTCGTCGACGGGGAGAAGATCACCTCCGAGGGCAATGGTTCGGTGGACCTCAACCGCATCGACGTCTCGACCATCGAGCGAATAGAGATCATTCGTGGAGCTGCCTCTGCACTCTACGGCTCCAGCGCCATCGGCGGGGTGATCAACTTCATCACCAAGCAGGGCGCCCGTCCACTAGAGGCCTCCGCTTCGGCAGACATCTCGAGCGAAGGGCTCACACGCTACGCCACTTCGCTGGGCATCCGCTACCGTCGTCTCTCGAGCACCACTTCGGCGGGCTACACCCAGCAGGCACCCTACTCGATCGCCACTCGTAGCGGTGGCGTCCTCACCCCCAGCCTCTTCTCTCGGAGCCAGACGAAGTACCTCAGCGAGAAGCTCCGCTTCCGCACCGAGGACGACCGACTAGAGCTGGCGGGCTACCTGCGCTATAGCTTCAGAGATCAGGACTTCGACCCGATCACCCAGCATCACTACACGACCCATAGCATCGGAGGTCGTGCCTACTACGCCTTCAACCCACGGCACAATCTACGCCTCGACTACAACAACGAGCTCTACGACCGCTCCTCATGGTACCCTGCCGTCCATGAGGCTACTCCCATCTTCCTCTTCCGCTCGCACACGGGGCGACTACAGTATAATTATGGAGCGGAGGGCGAGACACCGATCCTAGCGAACATAGGTCTGGAGATCTACGCCGAGCGCCTCCGGGGCGACCGCTTCCCCAGCACCAAGGACGTCCGCCGTGCCGAACTCTATTCCCTCTACGGGCAAGCCGAATGGCATCCATGGATGAAGCTCTCTCTGGTGGGGGGACTGCGCTACGACCGCCATTCCCGCTTCGGTCTTCACCTCTCACCACGGCTATCCGCCCTCTACACACTCGGGGATCTTCGCCTGAGAGCCTCCTACGCAGAGGGCTTCCGCTCACCTTCGATCAAGGAGCTGTATATGGACTGGGATCATCAGGACATGTTCTTCATCCGAGGCTCGGAGGACCTTCGTCCCGAGGTCAGCCACCTGATCAGTCTCTCCCCCGAGTACCAGACCAAGCGACTCAACGCTACGGTGATCGCCTCCTACAACCTCATCACCAACAGCATCGAACTCGTCCCAGAGGATGGGGGCAAGGTCATGCGCTATCGCAATACTTCCAGTGAGACGAAGGTGCTCAACCTCCAGACGAGTCTCCGCTACCTCCTCCCTTCCGGCTTCAGCGCTACCCTCGACTATGCCTACCTCAAGAGCTTCGGTGAGGTCAGGGACAAAGCCGGTAGGACGCTCTCCTACTCCAACCTCCGTCCGCACAACCTCACACTAGGCCTCACCTACGAATACCGCAAGGGCGACGCCGTGCTCTCTGCGAACTACAACCTACGAGCTAGCAGTGCCCTCTCCACCCTCCAGCTCAATAGCACGACCAGCGACTACGAGCGGGTACGCTTCCCTGGCTTCAGTGTCTCCCGCCTAGCACTCGGGGGCGGATGGCGTGGTCGAGTACGTATCTCGCTCGGGGTGGACAACCTCTTCGACTTCGTCCCCGAGAGCGTGAGTATCACCGGGACACTCTCACCAGGACGAACCTTCTTCTCCTCGCTCTCCCTTAGCCTCTAGCCCCAGCACACGGATCGTCACTCCCCAGCCATTTGTATCCAGCCTGCTAGGGGAAGGTAGCCGACTCCTCCCTCGAGCTTCGATCCTTCCTCCCGTAGCCCGAAGCCCAGAGCACGAGTAGATTGCAGGCAAATGGGCTTCTTTCGCTAACTTTGTAGGCTAAAAGAGGCTACGAAGCCGACGATCAATCATGGGTAAGACTTCAGGCAAGACAAAAGGTAACCAACGTGCTAAGAGATCAGCCTCCTCCAGGCAGGCTGCAGGGAGCACTACATCCTTCTTCGGAGGGATGAAGGGCGTACGGGAGCTGGTAGTATCCAACTTCGACAATCGCCGTATCCCTACGATCTTCGGGCTCGTCCTGCTTGCCTTCTTCATCGTCGCCCTGCTGTCGCTCATTACCTTCCTCTTCTCTCATGGGAGCGATCAAAGCCTGATCTCTTCCAGCCAAGAGACCCTAACGAGCGAAGAGCTCTCACGGCAGGTCACTAACATCTTCGGCCTACCTGGAGCTCGACTAGCCGACTACCTCTTCAACCAACTCTTTGGCTGGGGGATCGTCTTCATCCTTACCTTCGTCGTCTTCGTCTTCGCCCATCTGATCTGGCGACCACGCATAGCCTTCATCCGCTATGTAGTGCACTTCCTCATCGACAGCTTCCTCACGATATGGACAGCTATCGCTGCATCAGGCTTGCAGACCCTCTTCCCTTCAGACAGCTTCCTTCGCTGGGGTGGTCTCCGAGGCGAAGAGCTCTTCACCTATATATATAGTAGCATCGGAGTCGCTGGCGTCTTCGTAGCTCTGGGCTTCAGCCTACTGATCTTCCTAGTACTCTGTAGCGGACGTGTGCTTGGCGCCGTACAGAGCCCTAAGATCCCACGACCCAATATTCCACGACCTTCCTTCCCCGCAGCTTCACTTCTCTCCCGCCTGCTCCGTCGCAAGGGGGCAGAGCTCACCGAAGTCGAGACCGACCATGCCCAGCAGGACGAAGATGCGTGGCGTGACGAGCCTCCCCTCCCCACTGACGAAGACGAAGAATACCTCGACGAAGAGGTAACACCTCAGCCCTCCACTACGGCAGGCACGACGGGTTATACCCGTCCCGCTGGTGCTTCCCCTTCTACCCAAGAGATGATCGTCGAAGAAGCTCCTAAGGACGATCTCGTCGAAGATCACGAAGCACACGAAGCTACCCCACCTGCCCACGGCGTACAGCTTCCCCTCTATCAGAAGCCACAGACCGACCTCCTTCGGGACTACGAGCAGTCTACGAGCCCCATCGATATGGAGGAGATCGACTACAACAAACAGAAGATCATCGACACGCTGGCTAGCTTCAAGATGCACGTCACACCTAGCAAAGCCACCGTTGGCCCTACAGTCACGCTCTACGAAGTCATACCTGACTCCGGGATCAAGGTATCCCGCATCAAGACCATGGAGGATGATATAGCCATGAGCCTGAAGAGCGAGGGTGTACGTATCATTGCACCCATGCCTGGGCTCGGTACCATCGGGATCGAAGTGCCGAACTCCGTGCCCCAGACCGTGTCGATGCGCAGTATCCTTGCTTCAAGGAAATTCAGAGAGCAACAGGAGAAGATGGAGCTACCCGTAGGGATTGGGAAGACCATCACTAATGAGCCCTTCATCTTTGATCTGACGAAGATGCCTCATCTACTGATCGCTGGGGCTACAGGACAAGGGAAGAGCGTCGGGCTCAATGCGCTGATCACCTCCCTACTCTACAGCAAGCGACCCGAGGAACTGAAGTTCGTCATGGTCGACCCCAAGATGCTTGAGTTCTCCATCTACGAAGAGATCGAGCGCCACTTCCTAGCTAAGCTCCCCGACGCCGACCGTGCGATCATCACCGATATGACGAAGGTGGTGGCTACGCTCAATTCACTCTGTATCGAGATGGACAATCGCTACCGTCTGCTACAGACCGCTGGGCGAGCCGTCCGCAATATACGTGAGTACAATGAGCAGGTACGCTCGGGCGAACTGAGTCGTCTCCACGGGCACGAGATCCTACCCTACATCGTCCTGATCGTCGATGAATTCGCCGACCTGATGATGACTGTGGGCAAGGAAGTAGAGCAACCCATCGCCCGCCTAGCACAGAAGGCACGTGCCGCTGGTATCCACATGGTCATCGCCACACAGCGACCTTCGACCGATGTCATCACTGGTCTCATCAAGGCTAACTTCCCCGCTCGTATTGCTTTCAAGGTATTCTCCATGGTAGACTCTCGTACCGTGCTTGACTCTCCTGGTGCCAATCAGCTCATCGGACGTGGAGACATGCTCTTCTACCAAGGTAAGGAGATGGTACGTGTGCAGTGTGCCTTCATGGATACACCTGAGACGGAGGCCATCGTCGAGCACATCGCCCGTCAGGAGAGCACAGGATCGGCCTACGAACTACCTGAATACATCCCCGAAGGAGAAGACTCTGGCGCCAAGGGCTTCAATCCAAACGAGAAGGATAGTCTCTTTGATGAAGTCGCCCGTATGGTCGTGCAGACGCAGGTGGGATCGACATCGAACATCCAGCGTAAGTTCAACATCGGCTACAATCGTGCTGGACGCCTGATGGATCAGCTGGAGGGCGCTGGCATCGTAGGCGCTCAGGAGGGCAGTAAGCCCCGTGAAGTCTTCATCAAGGATCAGGCAAGTCTGGAGCAGCTCCTACAGAAGCTAAGCTAACTTCTCCTATTAGCCGTTCTATTAGTACATATCAATTGAGCTATGAATATCCGATATATCCTCATGACTTTAGGGCTATCGCTCTCGCTACTGACGGGAGTCCATGCCCAGCGTGCCAATAATACCCCTGCCGTCACCCCACAGACGCTCCTTGAGCGAGCTGAATCCAGCCTCTACAGTGCAGGAGCTACCCTCGTAGACTTCTCGACAGAGCTCCGGGACAAGGCTGGTCGCAGTGCCGGTGCTACGACGGGGAAGATGCACCTACAGGGTGATGCCTTCCGCCTCGAATATGGTACGATCACCGCTGTCTACGCCTCCGGGACGCTGACCTACTATGATAGCGCCGAGCATGCACTGACCATCTCCAAGCCTTCGTCCGACGAACTTCTGCAGATCAATCCGCTCTACTTCCTTCGCTCACGTGCTAAGGGCTTCTCGAGTCAACTGCAGGGACAGACGGGCTCGCAGGCTACGGTCGCCTTCACTCCCCAGCACAAGAGCAATATCACCAGCGTAGTGGCTACCTTCCAGGTAAGTAATGGACTTCCCTCCCAATTACTTTTCTCCGCCAAGGACAAGAGTCTCCTGACGGCGAAGGTCGCCCGTGTCACCCATCGTACGGCCTATCCACAGAGCTTCTTCACGCTGAGTGCCAAGAGCTATCCTGGCTGTGAGGTCGTCGATCTACGCTAATTCCCCTTCCACAGCCCGCTACCCAATCCACTCTACATGGAATCAAAGACCCTCGTCGAAATAGGCGAGTACACGCAGCTCATGGGACGCACCTTCACGCTCCCTATGCGCTGGCGCATGTTCTTCCGCTCCGTCGTCCGTGAGATCTATAGTCTCGGCGTCGGATCACTATGGATCGTCTTCATCATCTCGCTCTTCATCGGGGCGGTGATCACCATCCAGCTCTCGATCAATATGACGAGCCCGCTCATCCCACGATTCACTATCGGCTACTCTACCCGTGAGATCATGATCCTGGAGTTCTCCTCCACGGTGATGTGTCTCATACTCTCGGGTAAGGTAGGCTCTAGTGTCGCCTCCGAACTCGGTACCATGCGTGTCACCGAGCAAATCGATGCGATGGAGATCATGGGGGTAAACTCGGCGAACTTCCTCATACTCCCCAAGGTCGTAGGCTTCATGACCTTCATCCCTGTGCTATCGGTCTTCTCCATGGTGACCGGTATCGTCGGGGGCTATGTGGCTTGTGATCTGGCGAGCTCACTGACGCACGAGGACTTCATCTACGGACTCCAGCTCTACTTCACCCCTATCTATGTCGGCTACTCCATCATCAAATCGGTGGTCTATGCCTTCATCATCTCTTCGGTGGCCTCTTATTACGGCTATTGTGTCAAGGGGGGAGCCCTGCAGGTAGGTACTGCCAGCACGCGTGCTGTGGTCAATAGCAGCGTGCTCATCCTCTTCTTCGACCTCCTGCTGACCAATCTCATGCTCACCTAATAAGCTCGCTCTCCTCAAGTGATCCAAATCAAATCTCTCTACAAACGTTTTGCCGACAAGGAAGTCCTCAAAGGAATCGATGCGACCTTCGAAGCAGGGAAGACGAATCTAGTCATCGGCCGCAGTGGCGCTGGCAAATCTATCTTCGTCAAGTGCATGATCGGACTCATCCAGCCTGATGAAGGTGAGGTGCTCTATGACGGACGAAACCTGCTGACTATGTCGAAGCCCGAGCTCCTACGTCTACGACGTGAGATGGGAATGCTCTTCCAGGGCTCGGCACTCTTCGATAGCATGACGGTCATTGAGAATGTACTCTTCCCCATGGAGATGTTCTCCTCGGCCAGCTATGACAAGTCGTACCACCGAGCTATGGAGCTACTGGAGCGTGTGGGACTGGCCGATGCGGCCAATAAGTACCCAGCAGAGATCAGCGGGGGTATGATGAAGCGCACCGCCATCGCCCGTGCTCTGGCGCTCAATCCCAAGTATCTCTTCTGCGATGAGCCGAATTCCGGCCTCGACCCTAAGACATCCATGGTCATCGATCAGCTGATCCACGAGCTGACTAAAGAATACAACATCACGACTGTCGTGAATACCCACGACATGAACTCCGTACGCTCCATCGGCGACAAGATCATCTACCTCCACCATGGCCTGAAGGAATGGGAGGGAAGTAGTGCTACGCTTGACTCGCCTGACACACCAGAGAGCGTCATGCACTTCATCAACGCTGGCCGCCTCTAGTGCAGTCAGCCCTTTCACTTCGACAACCTCTATGGCTCTTTTCAAGAAAGATTCGCTCCTGACTAATATACTGCTGATGGTCGCTGCCTCAGTAGTCTTGGTCTTCATCCTGATCTTCGGTCTTGATCTCTATACACGTCACGGCAAGACGGTCACAGTACCCGACCTCCGAGGTAAGACAGTGGCGGAGATGAAGCGTATACTTGACGAAGCTGGTCTCGACTACGAGATCAATGACTCTACGTTCTCCCGCACCGCCATACCAGGTACTGTGCGAGAAGTATTTCCTGAGCCAGGGAGCCAAGTCAAGGCAGGGCGCATCCTCTTCATCGCCATCAATGGCTATCATCAGCGTAAGCAGACCGTACCTAACTATAAAGATCAGTCCGCTCGACAGATACTTGCCCTGCTCAAAGGCCTTGGTTTCGAATCCGTAGAGCAGAGAGTCGTCCCCGGTGGCTATGTGGGTTCGGTCGTCGGACTACAGACCCTCGACGGGAATGCCGTACTCGCTGGGACGCAGATACCCATCGACACCAAGCTCATCCTGCTGGTAGCTGGCCAAGTGATCGACACTCTCGGGCTGGATCGCTATATCGAGGACTACAGCACCAGCCAGGGCGACAGCACTTCTAAGGAAGATGGCTCCACCGTGAGCAATGACTGGTGGTAGGCCCTTCCCATGACTGAGCAGTACTTAGACGAAGGCGCTTGGGGCGAGGACGAAGATCTCTTCCTCGACGACCCAGCATCCGCCGACTCCGATCAAGAGACACAGGCCGTCTCTTACCTCCAGCACGCCGATAGTTCGCCGCTGTACGAGCACTTCCGTGTCGTAGCCGACAAGGGACAAGCACCGATGCGGGTGGACAAATTCCTCGCTACCCGCATGACAGGTACGACACGTAGCCGTATCCAGCAGGCGCTGGACGGAGGCTATGTCTTCGTAGGTGACAAGGCGGTCAAAAGCAACTACCGCATCAAACCTCTTGATGTCGTCACCCTCCAACTTCGCCGTCCGAAGCACGAACTAGAGATCATCCCCGAGGACATTCCCTTAGACATCGTCTACGAAGACGAGTATCTGATGGTGGTCAATAAGCCAGCGGGGCTAGTCGTACACCCTGGTCACGGCAATTATACCGGGACACTAGTCAATGCTCTTGCCTTCTATCTCCAGGATGATCCACTGTACGACCCGACTGACCCTAACGTAGGCCTGGTCCACCGCATCGACAAGGATACGAGCGGACTACTCGTCATCGCCAAGCGTCCAGAGGCTAAGGCACACCTGGCTCGTCAGTTCTTCGACAAGACGACACGCCGTACCTACCGGGCTCTTGTATGGGGACGGCTGAAGGAACCTGAAGGTACGATCGTCGGCAACATCGGGCGAGATGAGCGAGATCGTCTACAGATGGCGGTCTATCCCGAAGGTAGTCCGAAGGGGAAGCACGCTGTCACGCACTACACCCTCATCGAAGAGCTGGCCTACGTCAGCTGGATCGAGTGCCGTCTGGAGACGGGGCGCACGCACCAGATACGAGCACACATGAAGCACATCGGCCATCCGCTCTTCGCCGATACGCGCTACGGGGGCGACAAGATCCTGTGGGGAAATCAGTTCTCTCGATACAAGCAGTTCGTCCACAATTGTCTCACGCTCTGTCCTCGCCAAGCCCTCCACGCCAAGACACTTGGTTTCGTCCATCCCGTGACAGGCGAAGAGATGCTCTTCGACAGCGAACTGCCCTCCGATCTATCCGAACTCCTTGACCGCTGGCGCACCTACGCCGCTCAGGTCGACAGCGAATAGTCTCGGCCTTCACAAGCCACCACCTCTGCCATCACGACCTCTCGGCCCACCGATTACGGGCCGAGAGGTTTTTCTTTTCCTGTAATGGGCAAGGGCATTACACGAAGGGCGTCCCTTCTTCTCCTGTAATGGCAGAAGGGACTGCCCACACAGCTCGCCTACACAGCGACGAGACAGAGGGTATTTGGTAGATTCGTGCAATCGCTATTTCTTTGTGCCCGCTGGAGACGGACGACTTCGCCCGAGCCCAGCATGACTATATTCACTCGTGATTATTGATGAAACGAATTCTATTTCTCTTCACCCTGCTTCTTGGTCTCTCCATACCTCGGGCAGCCGCACAAGCAGAAGACAAGGTCCACTCCGGTGTACTTCTTGAGCTTGGTCTCATGCAGAACCGTATTGGCTACCATCAAGCCCTCCCGCTTGGCTTCGTCGTCGGAGCTCATATCGGCTACGATCTCTACTCCAACCCCACGGTCTTCTTCGACTCCAATCGGAGCAGTCGGGACGGATCTTCGGACTTCATCTACATGCTTCTCCCGACGGCGAGCCTCGAGCTACGCTGGTATCATGCTCGAGAGAAGAGCCAAGAGGAGATCAATCGTGGGGGCTTCGTCGCCCTTGGTACTGCAATGCAGTCCCACACCGGCGGTATCATCTTCCACAAGCCACTGCAAGGTCGGTGGGACTACCGGTGGGCGGTGAAGGCAGGCTGGGGCTATCAGGCTGTGCTCAGCGATGTCATCTATGCTAAGTTTGAGGCTGGGCTGGTGGCAAGTCTACCACTGCAGCGAGATACGGACAAAATCTTCGGCTTCCCCTACGTCGATATCGGTATCGGCGTCAAGCTCTAGCAAGTGCCTCCGTACGGCTATCTGCGGTAGGCATCACTCGAAGCCAAAGCATCTAGCTCCCGTCCGACTCGTCGAGGAGAAGCAATAGCTCCCCGCCGATCACACCCAGGCTCACGCCCCGGGATAGGCCATCCACAGGCCAATTCTCCGGGCGTGAGCCTTGCTTTTACCGTACCGAGCGAGCCGATCACAGGCGGTGCAGAGGGACGTAAGTTGTCCACTATGGGATAATTGTGTATCTTTGTGCCCGATATTTTTAACTCTCAAAACAGAAAGAGAAATGAATAACTACGAAACCGTTTTCATTCTTACTCCCGATTTATCTGAAGCTCAGGTAAAGGAAGCGGTCGCAAAGTTCGTCGACATCCTCAAGGGCGAAGGCTCTGAGATCGTCAACGAAGAAAACTGGGGCCTAAAGAAGCTCGCTTATACGATCCAGAAGAAGACGACTGGCTACTATCAGCTCGTCGAATTCAAGGCTCAGCCTGAGACCATCGCAGTACTGGAGACTCAGTTCCGTCGCGATGAGAACGTCCTCCGCTTCCTGACTTTCCGCCAGGATAAGTTCGCAGCTGCATACGCAGAGAAGAGAAGAAGCCGTAAGGCATAACCCATTAACGAAAGGAGATAACCACAATGGCTGCACCATCAGAAGTACGCTACCTGACTCCCCTCACTGTAGATAGCAAGAAGAAGAAGTACTGCCGCTTCAAGAAGAGCGGTATCAAGTATATCGATTACAAGGATCCCGAATTCCTCAAGCGTTTCCTCAACGAGCAGGGTAAGATCCTTCCTCGTCGCATCACAGGCACTAGCCTCAAGTTCCAGCGTCGTGTCGCTCAGGCCGTCAAGCGTGCTCGTCACCTGGCTCTGCTGCCCTACGTCACGGACAACATGGCACGATAAGGTATACACTCCGTATCCCCTATCCCCACATAGAATAATAAACCCAGAGGAGACAGAATACAATGAACGTTATTTTGAAAGAAGACGTAGTCGGTCTCGGCTACAAGGACGATATCGTCACAGTAAAGGACGGCTACGGTCGCAACTTTCTAATCCCCACCGGTAAGGCGATCATCGCTACGGAAGCAGCAAAGAAGATCCTTGCTGAGAATCTCCGCCAGCGTGCTCACAAGATCGCAGCGATCAAGAAGGAAGCAGAAGAGCGTGCTCAGAAGTACCAGGGCGTCCGCATCTCGATCACTGCGCATACCAACGTCGCTACGGGTAGCCTCTACGGCTCCGTCACTGGCGCTGAGATCGCTGAAGAGCTCACCAAGCTTGGCCTGGAGACCGAACGCAAGCTCGTCTACATCAAGGCGATCAAGGAAGTCGGTAACTACACCGCTATCGTGCGTCTGCACAAGGAAGTGGCTGTAGAAATCCCCGTCGAAGTACTCTCCGACGCTCCTAAGGCTGAAGAGAAGAAGGAAGAAGCTCCCGTCGCTGAAGCTCCTGAAGCTGAAGAAGCCGAAGAAGCTAGCGAAGAAGCATAAGAAGGACACACTTCCATATCCCTACGCTCTAGCAGGTAGCCTCCCCGTCATGGGTGCTACCTGCTAGAGTTTTTTATTGTACTGGGGGAAGCGATCTACTATAAATCCAGCTTATATCAATATAGACCAATTCAGTTGCTCAAGCTTAACAAAGTCTTTACCTTTGCAGTGTAATCATTAACAAATAGTAAGAAACGCTATGAACGTACTATCAATCACTGGGATCAACCCAGCTAAGGCAGAGCAGGTCATCAAGGAACTGAACCAGCTCCTGGCAGACTTCCAGATCTACTATACCAACCTCCGTGGCTACCACTGGCACGTCCGTGGCCGTCAGTTCTACACCTTCCACAGCCAGTTCGAGAAGATGTACAACGAAGCCGCAGAGCAAGTCGATGAGATCGCCGAACGTATCCTCCAGCTCGGTGGTGTACCTGAGAACCGCTTCAGCGAATATCTCAAGCTGAGCAAGATCAAGGAAGAGACCAAGGTAACTGATCCCGCTAAGATCATCCCAGCTCTCCTCGACTCCCTCAAGGTGCTCATCGCTCAGGAACGTGCTGTAGCTGCTGCAGCCGATGCAGCTGACGACATCGTCACGGGCGACCTCGTCTCTGACCTCCTCGACGGTCAGGAGAAGTCTGTCTGGATGATCTCCGCCCTCGAAGCTTAATAGCTCCTCCTTCTATAGCAGGCGATCCGAGCGGTCGCTACAATCTACGACGCCGAGCACTTAGTCTCATCCCACCCTCGGGATGAGGCTAGGTGCTCGGCCTTTTTATACTCATCAAGCCCCAGCTATACCATAAAAGACCAAAAACTTCGCTTTTCTTAATTAAATTATTAAGTTCCACCTATACGAACTTTACAAAATAACTCTACTTTTGTAATGATAATCGCAACGCAACCCGCCCCATAGCTCCGACACCGATCTCAGCGAAGGGGGCATCTTCACTCAAATACCACTACCACGATAGACCTGCTACAAATCGTGAAGGGGTTCAATGAGATCCTCTGGAATAGCTTCCTCATGTACGTCCTCCTCGGCGTAGGGATCTTCTACACCCTTTATCTGGGCTTCCCCCAAATTCGTCATTTCGGTCTGGCGATGAAGTATTCCTTTGGCTCGATCTTCAAGAAGCGAGAGAAGGGTACGGCTGATTCAGACCAAGTCAACTCGTTCCAAGCTCTAGCCACAGCCGTCGCCGCTCAGGTGGGTACGGGCAATATTGCCGGTGTCGCCACAGCCATCGCCATGGGTGGCACGGGTGCTGTCTTCTGGATGTGGATATCCGCCCTACTCGGTATGGGTACGATCTTCTCTGAGGCCGTGCTAGCCCAAGAGTATCGAGAGGTACGTGACGGCCAAGTCGTAGGCGGTCCCGCCTACTATATCCGCCGAGGACTGAAGAGTAAGAAGCTCGCCGCCTTCTTCTCCATAGCCGTGATCATCGCTCTTGGCTTCATCGGCTGTATGGTACAGGCTAATTCCATCTCCATCGGACTGACCAGTGCCTTCGGGATGAAGGACTGGATAAGCGGGCTATTCATCGCAGCGCTCGTGGCCATCGTCATCGTCGGCGGGCAGAAGCGTGTGACGACCATCGCCGAGCTGGTCGTCCCCTTCATGGCAGTAGCCTATATCCTGGGAGCGATCATCATCCTCTTCATCTACTCGGATCAGATCCAGCATGTCTTCCTATCGATCTTCGAAGATGCCTTCTCCACAGAGGCAGCTGCGGGCGGGGCCGCTGGTACGGTGATGAAGTATGCTATTCGCTACGGGATCTCCCGTGGACTCTTCTCCAACGAGGCGGGTATGGGGAGCACGCCACACGCTCATGCCCTAGCGAATGTCAAGGATCCTTCCATCCAAGGCTTCGTAGCGATGTCGGGTGTCTTCGTGGATCTTCTGATCTGCTCCGCTACGGCCTTCATCATCCTACTCACAGGAGTTCATGACGATACAGGACTTATCTCCGTGCAGATCACACAGAAGGCCTTCGAGCAAACCTTTGGTCATGGTGGGGTTGTCTTCTTAGCTGTAAGCCTACTGATCTTTGCCTTCACGACGATCATAGGCTGGTATGTCTTCGGTGAGATGAATATCCGCTACCTCTTCCCGAAGAAGGCCGTCTATGTCTTCCGTGGCATCGTCATCTGCTGTATCTTCTCAGCGACGATCTTCCGTGCTGACCTGATCTGGGAGCTAGCAGATACCTTCAATGGCATCATGGTCATCCCCAACGTTATCGCCATCATCATCCTGGCGCCTCAAGTGAAGAAGATCTACAAGCGCTTCCTACAGCGACGGAAGACAGAGGCACTCTAGCGAGCACTGCGCCGTATCTCCGTCCCCACTTGTGAAGCACCTCAGAGGTTACTTACATCAAGGTGAGCACCCACCCTAACGACACAGCCCCTCGAGACTAAGGATAGTCTCGAGGGGCTGTGTCATATCTAATTAGGCGATAGGTCGCCCTTAGGTCAGATGGAAGGACTTAGTCCAGGACGTGGCGCTCTGCATGGTAGGAGGAGCGTACCAGCGGACCACTCTCGATGTGCCGTAGCCCACGCTCCAAGCCAAGGGTACGTAGCCGGGCGAACTGGTTTGGGTGGATGTATTCGACGACAGGGAGATGGCGGTGCGTCGGCTGAAGGTATTGCCCGATGGTCATGATTGAGACGCCTACTGCATGAGCGTCGTCGATGAGCTCTAGTACCTCTTCCTCCGTTTCGCCTAGTCCAAGCATGATCCCTGTCTTAGCAGGGATACCACTTGCAGCGATACGCCCTAGGACGGAGAGGCTCTGTTCGTAGGTAGCTACGTGACGTACCGAGGGAGTCAGGCGACGTGTCGTCTCGAGGTTGTGCGAGATGATCTTAGGCTTGCAGGCGATGATCTGGTCGACATAGTCCAGTCGGCCATTGAAGTCTGGGATGAGCACCTCGATAGTGACCTCTGGCGTCGTACGGCGAATCGCCTCGATAGTGCGCACCCAGTGCTGAGCACCGTAGTCCTCTAGGTCATCTCGGTCGACACTGGTGATCACGGCGTGACGCAGGTTCATCTTCTTGATGCTCTGAGCTATCTTCATTGGCTCGAGTGGATCAAGAGGAGGAGGGTTCTTCCCCGACTGAGTATTGCAGAAGCGACAGGCACGTGTACAGATCGCTCCACCGATCATGAAGGTGGCAGTACCTGCACTCCAGCACTCACCTTGGTTGGGGCAGCGACCACTGTGACAGATGGTGTTGAGCCCGTGGTGCTCGATGGTGTGCTTCGTGTCGGTGAAGGTAGAGTTGTCTCCCAGACGTATCTTGAGCCACTCAGGCTTACGTACACGGACTACCTTACCTGACTTCTTAGGGACTATGGTTTCTTCTTGCATCATTATGTAGTACGTAGCCCTTAGCTGGAGCTTTCTTCCCCAGCTAAGGGCTACTGAAGGGGGATGTGACTTATAGGTTCTCCTCTAGGAAGGTGATGATACGCTTGTAGAGGTGATTGCGGGTATTGCCTCCGTAGATCCCATGGTTGCGGTCCTTGTAGATCGCCATGTCGAAGGGGATACCAGCCTGGACGAGCAGTTCGGTGAAGTCCATAGCATTCTGCACATGGACATTGTCGTCTGCACTCCCATGAATTAACAACAGCTTGCCTCGAAGGTTCTTCGCCACGTTCAGTACCGACGAAGCCTTGTACCCATCGGGATTCTCCTGAGGAGTACGCATGAAGCGCTCGGTGTAGATCGTATCGTAGAAGCTCCAGTCTGCTACAGGAGCGACGGCGACACCCGTCTTGAAGACACCATTACCATGGCAGAGCCCCATCAGCGTCATATAGCCACCGAAGCTCCATCCATAGAGTCCGATGCGCCCAGCATCGATGTAGGACTGCTGTCCCAGCCACTTAGCTGCGGCGATCTGGTCTTCGATCTCCTTCACCCCGAGCTGGAGATAGGTGCACTTGCGCCAAGCCTCGCCACGAGCGCCCGTACCACGGGGATCGACACAGACGACGATATAGCCCTTGCTAGGCAAGATCTGCTCCCATCCCAGGCCGAAGGCATCGAGTACCTGCTGCGAATCTGGCCCGCTGTACTGAGTCATCAGCACGGGGTACTTCTTCGTAGGATCAAAGTCATAAGGCTTGAGGATCCAGGCATTCAGTTCTTCGCCATGACCATTAGGGATCTTGATGAACTCCTCACGGCGAAGGCGATAATCCTTCAGACGCTCGGCGATCTCCTTGTTGTCCTTGAGCACACGAAGGGGGCGTAGCGACCCCGTGGCATAGACGGCAGTCGTCGTCGGAGTATGTGAATTGCTGAAGATACTGATGTAGTGGGAGAAGTCATCGCTGAAGATAGCTTCGTTCGATCCAGCGCCTGGGTGAAGCGCCGTCTTCCGTCCCTTGGGGTCTATGCGATAGATGGAGCGGCGCATGGGGGATTCGTCCGCTGCCTGATAGTAGACATTCCCCTTGGCATCGATCCCGTAGAAGTTGGTATCGTCGTAGCTTCCCGTCGTGACCTTACGCTGGAGGACACCCTTGTCGGAATAGAGGTAGATATGGCGGTAGCCGTCCTGCTCGCCTAGGTAAGCGAAGCCCGAAGGGATGAACTGACACTTCGTAAGGTTGCGACTATCTACATAGGCCTTGTTCCGCTCCTCGAAGACGACCTTCGGCAGTAGGGTCTTGTCGTTGACGTAGTAGAGGATGAGGTGATTCTGCTGTCTATTCAGCGAGAAGACCGCAAGGTTGCCATCCCGACCGACGAACTCCAGTCGGGGGATATAGTAGGGTGCGTTCTTGAACGTAACCGGCTTCTGTGAGCGGTCCGTCACGTTGTAGATGTGCACCGAGACCTTCGAGTTAGGGGTCCCAGCCTTCGGGTACTTATAGGTATAAGCACCTGGGTACTGCCCCGTGCCGTAGATAGGCATGCTGTACTCGTCGACCTCGCTCTCATCGGTGCGGACGAAGGCCAGATAATTATTGTCTTCACTCCAGGTCATCAGGCGGATCGTCTCCAGCTCTTCTTCGTAAACCCAGTCGGTGATGCCGTTCATGACCTTGTTGCGCACGGCGTCGGAGGTCACACGTACTTCGGTGTCGAACTCAAACTTCTTGATGAAGATATCCCCTTCACGGACGAAGGCGACCATCCTCCCATCAGGGCTGAAGGTCGGGATCATCACTTTGCCTGCCGTAGTGCTCAAGGGCTCAACCCGATTGCGACGCACATCGTAGTGGAAGACATTACCCTTGCTCGAGCGACGATAGATAGCCTCCTGGTCGGTGATCAGCAGGATATGGTGGCCCTTAGGCTCAAGGATGTAGTCGTCGAACTTCTTGAAGTCGCACTCACGTGCCTTGTGGACGCTGAAGAGCGTATCTACGAGTTCGCCCGTGTGGAAGCTATACCGGAGGATCGCCTGATGCTCCTTGTCCATCATCGTGTAGTACTGACCATCACTGGTCGAACGCATGCCTTGGCCTGCGGTATAAGCGTAGAAGCGCCCCGAGGTCACGTCCTCGACTTGGAGGTCTTTGGTAGGCTGCTGTGCCTCAGCATAGGAGCCTGCTCCGAGCGTGACGAGCAGTAGGGTTAGGGATAGTAGTGTTCGCATAACTTGTATGTATTAGTTCACCTCCGACAAAGATACAAAAAGGGTGGAAGGAATCTAGGCCTTACTAAGGGGAAAGCTCGCCTGGCACCCAGCCTCCGCAAGCGTCAGATCCGACCCGTCGGAATGGGCCGTCCGAAGAGGGCAAAAAACGACCCACGGTAGGTCGTCGAAAAAACCTACTGTGGGTCGTCTCACCGACCTACGGTAGGTCGCATCGACGACCTACCGTAGGTTTTATTTTGAGGTAGCAGAGTACCAAAAAATAAGAGCGACTCCGCAAGAAGCCTCCCTGCGAGGGAAGGGCTACTTTCGGAGTCGCTGAGTTGGGAGAGGAGTCTACCCCACTTAGACGTCACGGCCGGGGCGGAGGGCTTCGGCGTCGTCTAGGGTGAGGATCGAGTTGACCAGAGTGGCGGCCAGATTGCTACCGCCCTTACGGCCTTCGACGATGATCTTGGGGATGTCCTTGAAGACCTTGGTCATGTACTTGGATTCACGCACCTGGACGAAGCCCACAGGCGCAGCGATGATCCCGCTGGGATGAGCCTTGCCTCGGCGAATGAGGTCACATAGCTCGATGATCGCCGTCGGGGCATTCCCGACGGCGAAGAGCGCATCAGGATGCTCTTCGACCGCCAGACGGATACCTGCCTGCGAACGGGTGATCCCCTTCTTTGCTGCCAGTTCGGTAGCTCGGGGATCATTGAGGTAGCACTTGACTTCGACCCCGAGGCGCTCCAGAGCACCCTTGCGGATACCGGCAGCGACCATCGTCACGTCGGTGATGATGGTACGGAGCTTGCCATCGAGCACCGCCTGGTGCATACGAGCGACAGCCCCTGGATCGGTGTAGAGGATCTTCTCCATCTCGAAGTCCGCCGTCGTATGGATCGAGTGGATGAGTGCCCACTTGTGATCGAGGGGGACGTCAGGGTTCTGCAGTTCGCTATTGATCGTGCGGAAGCTCTCGATCATGATGCCCTGCCCGACCTTGACATCCTGCTCCAGCTTGCCCTCAGCATAGTAGCCTCGGGGGGTGATGAAGTGGCCGTCGAAGTTGTAGCTCTGCGTATTGCCGATGATCAGGACGGTGAACATATCCACCTCCTCGGGATCGAACTCGGCGAGCGTCGTCAGCTTCACCTCCTGCTCCTCACGACCTGCCTGACGTACGTAGCCGATGGGCGTATCGGGTGAGCGGTGCTTGGAGAAGATCTCCAAGAGACGATAGAGCTGCCAGTAGCGACCCTGGCTCTTGGGATTGTAGACCGCCGTGATGAAGTCCCCATAGGCAGCAGCCTCGATACGCTTCTCGATGCGTAGCCAGGGGGTCATCAGATCTGAGAGGGAGAGGATGCAGAGGTCATGCCCGATGGGACAGCCCAGCAGGGCAGCTGCCTTCTGGAAGGCACTGATCCCTGGCAGGACTTCCACCTCGATGGAGTCGGTGACTCCCTTCTCACGCATCATCTCGTAGATCAGGGGAGCCATGCCGTAGATGCCCGCATCCCCTGAAGAGATGACACAGACGGTCTTCCCCTCCAGCGCATAGCGGAAGGCCTCCTCGGCACGCTGACGCTCGGCCTTCATCCCGCTATCGATACTGAGGGCGTCGGGACGGATGTGCTCCTCGATGAAGCGGAAGTAGTACTTGTAGCCGACGATGACGTCGGAGGCTTGGACGGCCTGGAGTACCGCTGGGGTGATGTCCTCTGGGCTACCGGGGCCGATACCTGCGACGATGATTTTATTCTTTTTCATCAATGGATTCTATTCAGTGGTGAAATTTCTTCGTTTAGGTTTTGTTTTCGGGGGCAAAGATAGGGGATTTCTCCTGCTTGACAGCTATCGATAAGGGGGCTAACCTTACCTAGTCTCGGGGCGAGGAAGACAGGGCGGAGAGGGAGGGCTCTTCGCCCCTGCTCAAGGAGGCAGTCCGAAGCCCCCCAAAAGGGATCCACGGTAGGTCGTCAGAGCGACCTACCGTGGGTCGCATCGACGACCTACAGTAGGTTTTTTCGACGACCTACGGTAGGTCGTTTTTTCCCCCTTTCAGAAGTCGCTTGCCAAGCGGGCTGTGCGAGGTCCCCAGGCGGGCTTCTGAAGGAGATTGGTTCACTTCCGCTACCTTTGCCCCAAACAATTCACCCTATGGCTAAGAAAAAGACCGTATATCACTGCAACGAGTGTGGGGCTCAGTATCCCAAGTGGCAGGGCTTCTGCTCCCAGTGTGGCGTGTGGAACTCCATCGAGGAAGAGGAGATCATCGTCGGCAAGCAGGACAAGCCCAGCCAGAGCTTCACTGCCCATAGCCTCACGAGCAAGCCCGTACGCCTCTCCGACATCGAACAGCGGGCGGAGACGAGGCTGACGATGGGTGACCCCGAACTCGACCGAGTGCTGGGGGGCGGGCTCGTCGAGGGATCCTTCGTCCTGCTGGGTGGCGAACCCGGCATAGGGAAGTCCACCCTCATCCTACAGACCGTCCTTCGCCTCCCCTACAAGACGCTCTACGTCTCAGGCGAGGAAAGCCTCTCCCAGCTCAAGATGCGTGCCGACCGTATCGGAGACACCAACGGCGACTGCCTGATCTACACCGAGACCAGCCTAGAGAAGATCCTCCACACAGCGCAGGAGGTCGCCCCGCAGCTCCTAGTCATCGACTCCATACAGACCATCCAGACCGAGCTCTCCGACTCCTCCCCCGGGAGCGTCTCCCAGATACGCGAATGCGCTACTGCCCTGCTGAAGTACTGCAAGACGGAAGGGGTGGCGGTCATCCTCATCGGCCATATAAATAAGGAGGGGAGCATCGCAGGTCCGAAGGTGCTGGAGCATACCGTGGACGTCGTCCTACAGTTCGACGGCGACAAGCACTATATGTATCGTATCCTCAGAGGACAGAAGAATCGCTTCGGGAGCACTGCCGAGCTTGGGATCTACGAGATGCGTCAGTCGGGACTCCGTCCTGTGGAGAATCCCTCGGAGCACCTGATGACCCAGAGCGACCTGAAGCTCAGCGGTACAGCCATCGCCGTAGCTATGGAGGGCGTGCGCCCCTTCCTGATCGAGACGCAGGCGCTGGTCAGTTCGGCCATCTACGCCACGCCCCAGCGCTCCTCCACGGGCTACGATACTCGACGGATGAATATGCTCCTAGCTGTGCTGGAGAAGCGTGCTGGCTTCAAGCTCGTCCAGAAGGATGTCTTCCTCAATATCGCAGGGGGCATCCGCCTCTCCGACCCCGCTTCTGACCTAGCGGTGATCTCTGCCGTCCTCTCCTCCAGCCTAGATATAGCCCTCCCCGAAGGAATATGCCTCACGGGGGAAGTGGGCCTGTCGGGAGAGGTGCGACCCGTGGGGCGTATCGAGCAGCGCATCCTAGAGGCCGAGCGCATAGGCTTCCGTGCGCTGATCCTCCCCGAGAGCAATCTCCACGGGCTGAGTGAAGCGCCCCGAAGCATCCAACTCATAGGCGTCAAGACGGTCGAAGAAGCCTTCCGTCTCCTCTTCCGTCGAAGCCAGTAGCGAAGGGGCATCTTAGGTAGGAAAGGAAATAGCACGGGCTAGGAATCCTGGATTCCTAGCCCGTGCTATCTATATGGTGAGTATGCTTGCTACGCCTGCCGTGTCGCCTGTAGCTCAGCCTTACTTCTTCGCTCGGATACGCTCCTCTTGCGCCTCGTGGCGGTCACGAACCTCCTTAGCATACTGAGCGGCTCGCTTACGCCCCTTGCTGTCGGTGCCAAAGGCATTGAATTCAAAGCGCTCCGGTAGGTCTCGGGCATAGTCCCGGATACGTACCAGCCCGCCTTCGCCCTTGTAGAGGACGATCGAGTCATAGAGACGCCGAGGCTCAGGCACGATGCTATCCCGATGCCCCTCTATAGGCTGAGGGAAGCGATAAGACGCATAGCGGATCTCTGTCGAATCAATGGATATGCGCTGGTAGAGCTGTAGCCCCGACCCCAGACGGTCATGTACCGAGGAGAAGCCATTGCGGTAGACCTTCGGTGAGGCCGAACTGATGACAAAGGCAGGAGCTATCGTATCACCTTCGCTCGTCCGTGTCGTAGCTCGGGCATAGCCATGATCGTGCCCCTGCAGGACGAGGTCGGCACCTCCCGAGATCAACTCATCCTTGAAGACATAGTGCATCACCAGATTCTTTCGCCCCTCCCGTACGCAGTCCACAGCGTGGTGGAAGAGTACGATCTGCCAAGGTTGCTTCGATTCGCCCAAGACCTTCCTAAGCCAGGAGCGATGCTGACGGATCGATCCCAATCCCATGATATCTGTCGTGTCGAGGACGATGAAGCGTAGGAGGGGGAAGTCGATGAAGTAGCTACGCCCGAGGAAGTCCTCAGGGCCGTTCTTGGGGTAGCCGAACTGTCGTACCCAGCGGACATCCAGCTCACGAGCGAAGCCTTTCTTCAGGTACTCATGATTGCCAGGCGTCGCTAGGATGGGCACTTCGCCACTGAGGGCCCCGATACTCTCATACCAAGCACGCCAGTAGGTATCTGTAGGCCCTTCGATCTGATCCCCTGCGAAGGCGAAGAAGTCGATCATCCCGGGTGAGCGTCGGAGATAGTCGAAGTTCCGCTTGCTCTCCGTCACAGCTGGATCCTGGATATCACCGAGGTAGATGAAGTTCGTCTGAGGAGCTTCACTAGGCATCGAGAAGGCATCGCTGTAGGGACGAGCACCCTCGACCTCGATGCGATAGAGATAGCGTTCGCCCAGATTCAGACTATCGAGCTTCACCTGATAGTAGCAGCCCTTCCCCGAGCGAGAGGCTATGACTTCGGCGCTGGGAGTGAAGGCACGGGGGCGGAGGGTATCGCCCTTGGCCGTGATCCGAGAGAGCAGGAGTGTCGAGGTGCGAGGTGCCTCACCGCAGAGCCAAGAGAGTGTACGCGCTTGGGTGAAGTCTTCCCCTGGGGTGAGCGTCACACGACTGATCTCCTGAGCGATGGTATAGGGTGCTTCGGGAGCATTACCGAACCAAGCATGCCAGCGGAGCTTCAGGAGGATCCCACCCCCTCCGAGCAGTAGCACCGCTAGGATGAGTGCGATACGCCAGCCTAGTCGCTTCTTCGTGGGCTTCTGCCCGACGTGATGGTGTACTCGCCGTCTACGCATGGGTATCGGGGGTAGCTTCTCCACCCTCCGTCTCTGAGGGCTGGAGTGATACGACAACAGGCTCTTCACCTCGACGGTCGGCAGGGCGAAGCGTAGATAGCTCCAGCTTCAGACGATCACGCTCCGTGGTGAGGCTATCCCGCTCCTCACGGAGGGCACGTACCTCTTGGCCGAGGCTATCCCATTCGATGAGACCACGGATAGCTAGCCCTAGAGCGATGGCAGCTACAGCGCCGACGACCCCAAGTGAAGAGAGGGGCGCTGAGCCCTCGACTACCCCAGGCATCGTCAGGCCCCACACGGCGTAGCAGAGCAGGGGGATGAGGAAGCCAATAAGCGCTACCACGAGGAGCATCCAGAGATAGGGACGATAGAGCCGACGACGCATCATCCGTGGAGCCAGGAAGTAATAGTTGAGGTAGAAGAGCCCAACCAGATATAGGTCTGTGAGCCATGTAGAGTAGTAGAGCTCAGGACGGGAGAAGACCGACTCTCCGTCGAGGGCCTGTACGGAGGTCACCAAGGTCTGTAGGAGGATTAGGACAAACCACAGAAGGGCGTAGATCGAGACAGAGATCGTCCTATTGGTCGCTTTAGTAGTATTCATCGGATAGGGGAATTAATGAGTGCGTGATGCGATATAGTCGGCCAGGGCCAGGAGGGAGCTTCGGTACGGGCTCTCTTCGAAGGAGCGAAGGAGTGTCTTCGCCTCCTCGATATAGCTATAGAGCTTCTGCCAAGCGTAGTCGATACCACCGGCTTCGAAGGCCAGAGCGGTGAGGCGCTCCACGGCTTCGTCGGTGATGGGTTTGTCTTCCAGGAGCTGGAGGTAAGGCTCGGCCTTCCCCTCTGCCTGTAGCTCGAGGAGGACGTGAAGGAGGGGAAGTGTGACCTTACCCTCTCGGAGGTCGTTGCCCGTGGGCTTGCCGACATCAGAGCGGTAGTAGTCGAAGATATCATCTCGTATCTGGAAGGCCATCCCCAGCGCAGTGCCGATCTGGATGGCCTGCTCTAGGGCTTCGGAAGTAGCCTCCATGGTGATCGCAGCCACCTCAGCGCAGGAGCGGAAGAGGACGGCGGTCTTCTGATAGATGATCTCGTAGTAGTTGGCCTCATCGAGGCGGACGAGGTCGGCGGACTCTGCCTGACGGATCTCTCCTTCGGTCAGCTCTCGGCCGATGGCAGAGACGATGCCGATGATCCTCAGGTCGCCAAGGGCGATGGCGCCGATCAGCGCTGAGGAGAGGACGAAGTCGCCCATGAGCACCGCCACACGATTGTCGAAGATCGCCCCAAGGGTGGGCTTACCTCGGCGGGTCTTAGCCTCGTCGATCACATCGTCGTGGATGAGCGTAGCGGTGTGGATCAGTTCTAGGAGGACGGCCGCATCGATACTCTTGGGCGACGGCTCTCTCGAGCCTACCAGTCCGGCCATCAGAGCCGTGAGTATGGGGCGCACCTTCTTGCCCGTCGAGGCATTGAGGTGCTGGATCGCTTGCTCCAGCCATTCGGACTTGGTCGCAAGGATCGAGGCAAACTGGCTATGGAAGTCATCCACATAGCTGGCTACGGGAGCTTTGATCTGATCGAGTTCGTGCATCTAGGTCTGCGCTTCTAAAATTCTTAACAAAAATAGCGATTTCTATCTGTCTACGCCCTTATTCCTCTCCGCTCTCCCCCACCCAACCGAGCGAGAGCGTCACCCGAGAGAGGATAGCACGCTCACTTACTCTAGAAGCACGGGGAGGAAAGGGGCTGGAGAAGGCGGTACAGACAGGGGCTAGCGCACCCCTCAAAAACGACCTACGGTAGGTCGTCTCTGCGACCTACCGTGGATCGGTGAGACGACCTACAGTAGGTTTTTTCGACGACCTACCGTAGATCCCTTTTTACCCCCTCCTAGCCCCTCTAGAATCAGGCACTCCGACAGCCCTTCACGAGATAGCCCTCATTCGCCCGCAAAACCCTATCTTTGCATAAACGTATACGTACGAAAATGAACGGTCAAGAACCAACGATCGACGAGAAGCAACTTGCCCTCGATAAGCGCTATCTGCGCATGGCTCGCATCTGGGCGGAGAACTCCTATTGCGAGCGACGGAAGGTGGGTGCGCTCATCGTCAAGGATAAGAGCATCATCTCCGATGGCTATAACGGTACGCCCGTCGGCTTCGAGAACGTCTGTGAGGACGAGACGGGGCTGACCAAGCAGTATGTACTGCACGCCGAGGCCAATGCCATCTCTAAGGTAGCCCGGAGCACCAACGACTGCTCTGGAGCGACGGTATATGTCACCGCTGCCCCCTGCATCGAGTGCTCCAAGCTCATCATCCAGTGCCATATCCGACGGGTCGTCTATAGTACAGAATACCGCCTGAGAGAAGGAATCGAACTCCTACAGCGAGCAGGCATCCAGGTAGACTACATCCCCCTGGAGGACTAAGCTCCCCACACACATACCTCCCCCTTTGACTTGTCACAATATGCAAGAAGAACGCTACGAGCAATCCCCTACCCCTAAACCCGAACGAAAGGCACGCCTTCTACGCTGGCTGACCTATACGGCAGGATTCGTCCTGACCTTCCTCTTCGGGGTCTTCGTCTCCCTCTTCCTCGGACTAGGGCGGCAGCGTGGGCCTTCGGGGAAGCTGGGCGAAATCTATTCGCTCATCCAAGAGTACTATGTCGATTCGGCCAACCTTGATAGCCTGACCGAGCAAGCCCTACCACTCATCCTCGCTCAGCTAGACCCGCACACGGCTTATCTCAATGCTGAGGAGAACAAGGAATCGACCGAGAGCCTTGAAGGATCCTTCGCAGGGATCGGCGTACAGTTCAATACCCTCCTCGACACCGTCGTCGTAGTCCGTGTCGTCGAGGGAGGGCCGAGCGAACGGGCAGGGCTTAAGGCGGGAGACCGCATACTCAAGGCCGACACCACAGACCTGGTACGTGACTCGATCTCCTCGGAGGACATCATGAAGGCGCTCAAGGGACCAGAGGACACGGTCGTGCGCCTCACGGTGCGTCGTGGGGGGAAGACCTTCGTCGCCTCGGTAGTGCGTGGTGCCGTGCCCGTCCCCACGATCGATGCGGCGTACATGATCCGTCCGCACATCCTCTACCTTCGCCTCAACAAGTGGGGAGCACAGACGCCGATCGAATTCCAGCAGGCCTATGCTGACCACAGCGCCGAGGGAGTAGAGCGGATCTTGATCGACCTGCGTGACAATGTCGGGGGCTACCTACAGGCCGCCACGGCTCTGGCCACCGAATTCCTCTCCAAGGGTGACCTGCTCGTCTACAACAAGGGCGCCCACTACCCTCGAGAAGACTTCAAGAGCCCTCGGGATGGACGCCTCAAGGAGATCCCGCTGAGCATCCTCGTCAACGAGAACAGCGCCAGCGCTAGTGAGATCTTCGCCGGAGCTATGCAGGACCTCGACCGTGCACTGATCGTCGGACGTCGCACCTTCGGCAAGGGGCTCGTACAGGTGCCCTTCGAACTGAGGGACGGCTCTGTAGTACGCCTCACCGTAGCTCGGTACTACACCCCCTCGGGGCGCAGTATCCAGAAGAGCTATGCCAAGGGCTTCGAAGCCTACGCCGAAGATATCGAAGATCGCTACTTGCACGGGGAGTTCTACTCGGCCGATAGCATCAGTCGTCCCGACACCACCCGCTACTACACCCGTATGGGGCGTGTAGTCTACGGCGGAGGCGGTATCACACCGGACATCTTTACCCCTCGAGACAGCGTGGGGATCAATACCTATTATCTGCGCCTCCTGCGCTCGGGGACCTTCCAGCGCTTTGCCTTCTCCTACGCCGACCGTCAGCGTGCTCGGCTCTCGGCTCTGGGTTCGGATAAGGCCATCCTCGACTACCTACAGGCCCAAGGCGATCAGATCGTCTATGCCTATGCCAACTATGCCCAGCAACACGGCGTCCCCCAGCGTCCCGGACATCTGCAGGAGTCACTACCTATCCTCCGCAGAGACCTGGTCGCCCTGATCGCCGACATGCTGGGTGGCGACAAGAATGCTTATTACCGTGCTCGCAACGAGCAAGACCCCGAGGTGCTCACCGCCCTAGAGCGTCTTGCCTCCCCTCAGTGGCGCCCCACGAAGTAATCCCTTCGTCCGATGGAGAAGAAGACCCTACGCCAAGAGCTACGTCAGCTTAGTCGCGAAGTGCTTACCTCCCCCATGCGAGAGGCTGGGAGTCGCTCGATCGTCGCTCAGCTCGCACAGCATCCTCTTTGGATCGAAGCACGGCGGGTCGCTCTCTATTCTGCCCTACCCGACGAACCTTCGCTCCAGGCCCTGATCGAAGGGACGAGCGACAAGGAGCTCTTCCTTCCTCGGGTACTTGATGGGGAGACGATGGCTTTCTACCCCTTCGTAGGCAGTCATGCCCTCGAGCAGTCGGGGAGCTTCGGCATCTGGGAGCCCAAGCTAGAGGAAGTCGAGCCCGTCGACCCTCAGAAGCTTGACCTCATCATCATCCCCGCCCTTGCCTACGATGCGTCGGGCTACCGCTTAGGCCGAGGCAAGGGCTACTACGATCGCTACCTGGCGACGACGCCCACCCATCGGCTGGGTGTGACCTTCGGCCTCCGTCGTATCGAAGCCCTTCCCCACGATCCTTGGGATCTGCCCGTAGAGGAAGTCCTCTACCCTCAGCCCGCTCTCCTCTAAGACATATCCGCCCTCCCTACCGATGACTCCAGCCCATCAGCTCACCCTCAACCTCTCCGGCCGTCTCGTCTCCCTCGAGAAGCCCCTTGTCATGGGGATCGTCAACGTGACTCCCGACTCCTTCTTCGCAGGAAGTCGCATCGATGGATCGAAGGCTCTGAGAGCACGCCTCGACACGCTCGTGAGGGAAGGTGCAGCGCTGGCTGACCTGGGTGCTTACAGCTCCCGCCCTGGAGCCGAAGAGGTGAGCCCCGAGGAAGAGCGACGACGCCTGCGCCCCGCCCTTCAGATCCTTCGGGACGAATACCCCGATCTCCCTGTCTCGGTAGATACCTTCCGCTCCGACGTCGCCCGCATGGCCGTCGAAGAATACGGTGCCTCGATGATCAACGATATCTCAGGGGGAGGCCTTGATCCAGCGATGTATCGGACGATGGCAGAGCTCCAAGTGCCCTATATACTGATGCACATGAAGGGCGACCCGCAGACGATGCAGCAGCAAGCAAGCTACAGCGACGTCACGCTCGAAGTGATCGACTACTTTGCCCAGCGGGTAGGACAGCTCCTCGAGCTCGGCGTCCACGACATCATCCTCGACCCTGGCTTCGGCTTCAGCAAGACCACGGCGCAGAACTATGAGCTCCTTGCCCAGCTCGGCTCGCTCGTCGAAGCCTTCACCCAACCGCTCCTTGTCGGTGTCTCCCGCAAGAGCATGATCTACCGTCCCCTTGGTATCAGCCCCGAGGAAGCGCTGAATGGGACGACCTTCCTCCATGCTCTGGCGCTGGAGCGTGGAGCGAAGATCCTTCGTGTCCATGATGTCCGCCCCGCCGTCGAAGCTGTCCAGCTCTACGAAGAGCTACGCCCCTTCCTTCGTTCGGACGGCGCTCTCCACTACCAGCACCTTCGTCCCCTCTAGCCTTGTACTTACCCTCCTAACCCCTTGCCCTCTATGCTTTCGTGGCTCGACATATCGATCAAGGATATCATCGACATCCTCTTGATGGCGGTCTTCCTCTACTATGCGTTCGTCACCCTGCGCTACTCGGGGAGCCGATCGATCTTCATGGGGATCGTCACCTTCCTCATCCTTTGGCTTCTGATCTCTCAGGTGCTTCAGATGCGGCTGATGGGGGCGCTCCTGGATAAGTTCATCAACATCGGCTTCATCATCCTGGTGATCATCTTCCAAGACGAGATCAAGAAGATACTCGTCACCATCGGTTCGGCCCAGCGCTGGAAAAAGATCCGCAAGCTCCTGCGTGACGGATCGGCTAAGGAGCAGGACGAAGCTGACTACATCGCCCCCGTTGTGCTGGCGTGTATGAACATGGCCCGGAAGAAGACCGGCGCCCTGATCGCCGTGCAGGGCATCTCTGACCTGACCCCCTACCAGCACGCCGGCGAGCGCTTCCTCGCCACGGTCAACGCTCGCCTCATCGAAACCATATTCTTCAAGAATAGCCCCCTGCACGACGGAGCGATGATCATCTCCGCTGGCAAGATCTGTGCTGCGGGCTGTATCCTCCCCGTGGCCAGCAACACCGACCTGAACAAGGACCTAGGCCTGCGCCACCGCTCCGCCCTCGGCCTCTCGCAGAAGACCGACGCCAAGGTCATCATCATCAGCGAAGAGCGAGGCTCCATATCTCTGGCCTACCGTGGCGAGATCATCGTAGACATCAGCCCCGACGAACTACGGGCGCTCCTCGCCTCTGAGGACTAACCGCCCCGCTCCCCCGCCTATGCTTCCACGCTCCCTCCGCACCCTGCTCCTCTCGCTACTCCTCTCGCTCTCGGGGGGAGAAGTCCTGGCCTTAACCTCCCTCTCCAAAGACACCCAGACGCCAAGCTCTCGCCCCGCCGAAGACGGCATCCCGCCCCTGCCTTCGCTCTCCTCACGTGTCGGGGCGGCGAAGATCATCGGCGGGAAGATCTTCACCTACGCCGACCAAGGGGCGATCACGCTGGTCAGCGGGGGCACCTACCTCATCTCCGGCGGGCACGTCATCGGGGGCTTCTATTACAAGTCGCCGACCACGATCACCCGCCCCTCCGACCAGCCGCTCTACACCTCGGAGACACAGCCCATCGCCCGCCTCTCGGGCAAGCACCTACGCCTCTCTCAGCCCGCTACCCAGCTGGATCTCCTGGACATGCAAGGGCGAAAGCTCCTCTCGGCACGGGGCGTCCAAGAAGCACGGATCGACGTCCCGACGGGCATCTACCTCCTTCGGTCGATCTTCCCCACGACGACCTTCATTTGCAAGCTCATCGTCCGCTAAACCCGCCCCTTCCGCCCCCTTTCCTTCCGCAAAGGGAAGTCCCTCCTCCCGCAAGAAAAATAGTTTCCTTCCGAAGACAAGGCCCAGCCTCTTCGGAAGGAAACTTCTTTTTGTTCGAAGGGAAATCTCCCTTCCTCCGAAGAAAACTTCCTTCCACTTCGAACGAAAACTCCTTCCCGTTCGAAGGAAAAATTCCCTTCTTCCCCACTCAAATTTTCCGCCGAACGAACAAAAATTCATCGCCGTGCACAGGGCAATAAATTTGCGTGCGCACGCAGAAAAATTTTCTTACGTACGAAAATATTTTTTCTTACGTACGGAAATTTATTTTCTT
>ERZ772957.64-NODE-64-length-83801-cov-4.032539_pt1 | contig 83801 bp, 73 predicted proteins | sample MGYA00580682_ERZ772957 | MGnify/ENA primary metagenome ERZ772957 (study PRJEB29015, sample SAMEA2737921) | human oral metagenome | biome: human oral; feature: human-associated habitat; material: dental | place: China | collected 2025 ... | reverse complement strand
GACCCACTGCTCCCAAAGCAGTTGCGCTACCAAGCTGCGCTACACCCCGAGCCGAGAGAAAAGTATAGGTGACAAATCGCCTAAGAGCAAGAATAAATTGCAATCTTTTTGAACTAATTTTTGTTTATCAGATTTTTTTATTTTGTTATGTAATCGAAACATTGGATGACTATGCTATTCGTAACCACTTCGAAAGGGATTTTATGAGCTATTCATCTAAGGTAATCGCACAGCTTGAAGAGCGTTACGCAGATCAGCCTGAGTTTATCCAGGCAGCAAAAGAAGTTCTTACCACCATCCAGCCCGCACTTGACGCACATCCAGAGTTCGAGAAAGCCGCATTGCTAGAGCGTCTTGTTGAGCCAGAGCGCATTGTTATGTTCCGCGTCCCCTGGATTGATGACGCTGGCAACGTCCAGGTCAATCGCGGATACCGCATCGAGTTCAACTCCGCAATTGGACCTTACAAGGGCGGTCTCCGTCTCCATCCAACAGTTAACCTTTCTATCCTGAAGTTCCTCGGCTTCGAGCAGATTTTCAAGAACTCCCTGACCACGCTTCCAATGGGCGGCGGTAAGGGCGGCTCCGACTTCGATCCAAAGGGCAAGTCTGACCGCGAGATTATGGCGTTCTGCCAGTCCTTTATGACTGAGCTTGCACGTCACATTGGACCAAACACGGACGTCCCAGCTGGCGACATCGGCACCGGCGCACGTGAGATCGGCTACATGTTTGGCCAGTACAAGCGCCTCCGCAACGAGTGGACCGGCGTCCTGACCGGCAAAGGCCTCTCCTTTGGCGGCTCCCTTGCTCGCACCGAGGCTACCGGCTACGGCGCGGTTTACTTCCTCACACACATGCTTGCCGAGAAGAACGATTCTCTCGCAGGCAAAACGGTCTGCATCTCCGGCTCCGGAAACGTTGCTACCTACGCTGCCCAGAAGGCACAGCAACTCGGAGCAACCGTGGTGACCGTTTCTGACTCCTCAGGTTACGTCTATGACCCTGAGGGTATTGACGTTGAGCTGCTGAAAGACGTCAAGGAGGTTCGCCGCGCCCGCATCAAGGAGTACGCCGACGCACGTCCTTCCGCTACTTTTTTCCCAGGCGAGCGTCCTTGGAGCCAGAAGTGTGACATTGCCATGCCGTGCGCAACTCAGAACGAGCTCGAGCTTGCTGACGTGCAGAAACTTGTTGCTAACGGTACCAAGTACGTCGTTGAGGGCGCTAACATGCCAACCACCCTCGAGGCAACCAATTACCTCATTGAGAACGGCGTCTTCTTCGCACCTGGAAAGGCTGCAAATGCAGGTGGCGTAGCTGTTTCCGGTCTTGAGATGTCTCAGAACGCTGAGCATCTTTCCTGGACGTTTGAAGAGGTGGACTCCAAGCTGCAGGGAATCATGGAGAGCATCTACACCGCTGCTTCTGAGGCTGCTGCAACGTACGGCCACCCCGGCAATCTGGTCTTTGGCGCAAACATCGCTGGCTTCCTCAAGGTTGCAAACGCAATGATGGCGCAGGGCGTCTGCTAGATTGCATTGCATTTGGCGAGAAACTCGGTGTTGCTGCAGTTAAATTTTTACTGCACCGCCATCTTGTTTTATCGCAATTGTTAAAAAGGACCTTGGTTTTCCAAGGTCCTTTTTTGTGCTGCTCATTGATAGTTTTTTGGTCCCGTCTTGCGCTCTTAAAACGCCCTACACTCTTGAAACGCTCTACGCCCGTGAAACAAACGCGTTTCCCTCAATGAAAAAGCGCTTTGGAGCATCAACGTTTTTACTAATGCCTACGCGAGGTGAACTCCCAATCGTTTCTCCTGGTAGCAGGGGAGCAAAGTCCAGCACAAGTGGCTCAACCGTTAGGTCATGTCCGTAGAGTTCCTTGTCTATACCAAGCGTAGCGCACACTTTACCTGGACCGTTGGTGAGGTCTCGCAGCTTGAGTGGGTGCTTACCTGTGCGTCCCGCCTCGCGGAGCTCGCGCATTACCTCTACACCCTCAAGAGGCTCAACAGCGCGCACCAAGCATCCGCTGCCAAATCCTTCGGGTCCGCACACTATATTGCAGCAGTGATGCATACCGTACGAAACGTACACGTACAAGTGACCTGCTGGTCCAAACATGGCAGCGTTGCGCTCGCTGGGTCCACCAAACGCATGACTTGCAGGGTCGTCTTGGTCGTACGCCTCGGTCTCCACAATTCTTGCAACTAGTTTGTGTTTCTCTCCATTAAGTGTAAGTGTCCTTGTCAGAGTGCATCCCAAAAGAAGTGGCGCTGCCACATCTGAGGGATTCTCTAGAAAATCTGGAAACATGCCATCTCCTTTATTGGTTATGCGTTACAATACTACCAACCTTTAAGGACGGTGCGAGACACCGGCAAGGCCCATAGCGTTGAGTGCGCATGTTCGCTGTTGAGCCTCCACAAGGAGTGCTCTTTTTTTATGGCTCGGCATGCTCCCACGCAGATCGGAGAGTATATGAATCCACTGGCAAGCGCCACCTCGCAGCCTCGTGCGCTGCTTGTTCTCGAAGACGGTACAACCTTCGAGGGGAGGTGCTGTGGTGCGAGCGGAGAGACCTTCGGCGAGATTGTTTTCAACACGTCTATGACGGGCTACCAGGAGATTATTTCCGATCCAAGTTACGCCGGCCAGATTGTCACGCTGACTTATCCGCAGGTAGGCAACTACGGCATCGATCCTGCGGTCATGCAGCGAGATACCCTGCACCTGCGTGGTTTTGTCGTGCATGACATGTGCTACGAGCCAAGCAACTGGACGTCCAAGCAGAGCCTTCCTGAGTTTCTGCAGGAAAACGACGTCGTTGCTATCGAGGGCATCGATACCCGCGCGCTAACCATGCACCTGCGCGATTATGGTGCACAGAAGGCGGCTATCTCCACCGAGGACCTGGATCCCGCCCACCTGCTTGCGCGCGTCCAGGCATCGCCCAGCATCTCCGAGCACAACTTTGTCCCCGATGTCTCCGTCGACGCACCTCACGTGGTTCCCGCTACGTCCAAGAAGCGCTTCAATGTTGTCGCGTACGACTGTGGCGAGAAGAACGGCATTCTCCAGGGTCTTGCGGCAAACGGCTGCGAGGTCACGGTTGTACCGTGGAACACACCTGCTGAGGACGCCTTGGCCTACAACCCAGACGGCATCTTCTTCTCAAACGGCCCTGGTGACCCAGAGCAGGTTGACGCTACGCAGGAGGCTGCTCGCGGCGTTCTGGGCAAGGTTCCCGTCTTTGGTATCTGCCTGGGCAACCAGATGCTCTCCATTGTTGCTGGTGCAGATATCGAGAAACTCAAATTTGGACACCACGGTGGCAACGAACCAGTCATGAATCTTCTAACTGGCAAGGTTGAGATTACTGCTCAAAACCACAACTACGGCCTGGTTTTCCCAAGCCTGGGCAAGCTCATTGCAGAGGAGTCTGGTGGAATTTCCGAGCACTTTGACAACCTCTGCGAGTGGTCCGCAAGGCGTATTGCCCCTGTTGTACAGACAAAGGAGTTTGGCCGTGTCAGGCTCACCCACATCAACCTTAACGACGGCACTCCAGAGGGCATTCAGTTCCTGGATATTCCAGCGTTTTCCGTTCAGTATCACCCTGAGGCAAGCCCAGGACCTCACGATTCATCCTACTTGTTCAAGGCATTTGCTTGTTTGATGGAGGGACAGTCTGACTATCTTGCCATCGACGTTCGTGAGGGGAGGCGCTTCTAATGCCAAAGCGTACTGATATTAAGAAGATTCTGGTCATCGGCTCTGGCCCAATTGTTATTGGCCAGGCCTGCGAGTTTGACTATTCCGGCACTCAAGCATGCCGCGCCCTTCGTAAAGAGGGCTTTGAGGTTGTTCTGGTTAACTCAAACCCAGCAACTATCATGACAGATCCAGAAACTGCAGATAGAACCTACGTTGAGCCAATCACCGTTGAGTCTGTGACCCGCATCATTGAGCGCGAGAGTCCTGACGCGCTTCTGCCAAACATGGGCGGCCAGACTGCTCTGAACTGCACTATTGGCCTTGGCGAGGCGGGCGTTCTTGACAAGTACAACATCGAGGTCATCGGCTGCAACCTGGAGTCCATTCGTACCGGTGAGGACCGTGAGCTTTTCAGCGAGGCAGTCCAGGACATTGGCCTGGAGGTTGCTCGTGCAGACATCGCTCACTCTATGGAAGACGCTCAGCGCATTGTTGCTGACCTGGGATATCCCGTGGTCATTCGCCCAAGCTTCACCCTTGGTGGCGCAGGCGGCGGCATTGCTCATACCCCAGAAGAGCTCGTAGAGATTGTGGAGCAGGGACTCTTGCTTTCTCCAGAGCATGAGGTGCTGGTAGAGGAGTCCATTGAGGGTTGGAAAGAGATTGAGATGGAGGTCATGCGCGATACCGCAGGTAACGGTATTGTTGTCTGCTCTATCGAAAACCTCGATCCAATGGGTGTCCACACGGGAGACTCCATCACCGTTGCGCCAGCTCAGACTCTTACCGACGAAGAGCTCCAGAATCTCCGCGACTACTCCATCGCCATTCTCGAGCGTGTAGGTGTTGCTTGCGGTGGCTCTAACGTTCAGTTTGCGGTCAACCCAACTAACGGCCGCGTTATCGTCATTGAGATGAACCCTCGTGTCAGCCGCTCCTCTGCGCTGGCGTCCAAGGCAACTGGTTTCCCAATTGCAAAGATGGCTGCGCTGCTCTCTGTTGGTTACACGTTGGATGAGATTACCAACGACATCACCAAGGCAACTCCTGCCGCCTTTGAGCCTTCCATCGACTACTGCGTAGTTAAGGTTCCTCGTTTTGCCTTCGTCAAGTTCAAGGGTACTAGCCGCGTCCTGACTACCCGCATGAAGTCGGTTGGCGAGGCTATGGCCATGGGCAGAACCTTTGAGGAGGCCCTGCAGAAGGCGCTTCGTTCCCTGGAGCAAGATCGCGCTGGTCTGGGTGCTGACGGCCACGATGTCTTTGACGAGAAGAACTTCGATGAGCTAGTCAGCAAGCCAACACCAGAGCGTATTTTCTACGTTGCTGAGGCTCTGCGCAGAAACTGGAGCGTTGAGCGCATCCACGATATGACCGGTATTGATCCTTGGTACCTGCACCGTATGGCAGGCATCATCAACGCCGAGAAACGCATCAAAGAGCTGGGACTTTCCGGTCTCACCACCGATAACATGCTTGCTGCCAAACAGCTGGGCTTCTCGGATGAGCAGCTCGCACACCTTACCGGTACCAAGACAGACGTTGTCCGCGCCGTTAGGGAAGTGCTGGGTGTTCGCCCGCAGGTCAAGACAGTTGATACCTGCGCAGGTGAGTTTGGTGCAACCACGCAGTACCACTACGTCACGTACGAGAAGGGCAATGCCACAGAGTACGTGAAGGCAGAAAAGCCACGAGTTATGATTCTCTCCGCTGGTCCTAACCGTATTGGTCAGGGCATTGAGTTTGACTACTGCTGTGTTCATGCTGCCTACGCTCTTCGCGAGCAGGGCTATGAGACGGTCATGGTTAACTGCAACCCTGAGACGGTTTCTACAGACTACGACACTTCTGATCGCCTGTATTTCCAGCCTCTGACCTTTGAAGATGTCATGGACGTTATTGAGGTTGAGAAGCCAGAAGGCGTCATTGTTACCCTTGGCGGCCAGACGCCAATCAAGCTGGCACGCGCCCTCAAGGACGCCGGGGTTCCTATCATGGGCACTCAGCCAGAGGCAATTGACCTGGCAGAGGACCGCGACCGCTTTGCAGCACTTCTAGACCGCCTGAATATTGCCTGCCCACCTTCGGCAGTAGCATCTACCATGGATGAGGCCCGTGACGCAGCTCGCCGTATTGGCTACCCGCTGATTGTCCGCCCAAGTTACGTCCTTGGTGGTCGCGGTATGGCCATTGTCTACGACGATTCCGACCTGGTCACCTACATGGAATCCGCTACACACGTCACGCCAGACCGTCCTGTCTACCTGGACGCCTTCCTCGAGGACGCTATTGAGCTGGACGTTGACGCTCTCTGCGATACCGAGGAGTGCTATGTGGGCGCCGTTCTGGAGCACATCGAGGAGTGCGGTATTCACTCTGGTGACTCTGCCTGCTGCTGGCCGCCCTTCTCGCTTTCTGAAAAGATTATTGATCAGATTAGAGATATCACCAAAAAGCTGGCACTTGCCTGCGGCATTCGAGGCCTGCTAAACATCCAGTACGCCGTTCGCGATGAGCACGTCTTTGTCATCGAGCTCAATCCACGCGCTTCTAGAACCGTGCCTTTCTCGTCAAAGGCAACTGGCGTCTCACTGGCCAAATACGCATCTCGCATCATGGCTGGCGAGAAGATCAGTGAGCTCAGAGCACAAGGCCTGCTTCCAGACGAGAATCGCACCGTCGATTACTACGCGGTCAAAGAGGCAGTCATGCCTTGGTCTAGATTCCCTGGTGCTGACTCAATCCTTGGCCCAGAGATGAAGTCTACCGGTGAGGTCATGGGTATTGCCCGAACCTTCCCAGCAGCGTACGCAAAGACTCGCGAGGCAGTTGAGAATAAGCTTCCTGAGCAGGGCTCAGTCTTCATCAGTGTGTGCGACCGAGATAAGCGCGCCATTGCTCCTGTTGCTATGGCTCTGGAGAACCTTGGCTACGGTATCTACACCACAGGCGGTACAGCAAAGACGTTGCGTGCGGCTGGAATTGACTGCACCACCGTCAATCGCATTTCCGACGGTCATCCAAACGTTGTTGACCTTATGCGCGATAAAACCGTCAGCTTCATCATCAATACGCCTCACGGTCACGAGGCTCACAGCGACGGCACTAAGATGCGCGCAGAGGCAGTCAGCCAGGGCATTACCTGCGTCACCGCAATGTCTGCTGCTACTGCTCTTATCCAGGCACTTGCTGCGGCAAGAAAGAGTGAGCCCGAGACCTTTGCACTACAAGATCTTTAAAACGTGCTTGGAGAATGAGCTTTTCACTTGAACAAGACCGGTCTTGAAAAAGGCCGGTCTTTTTTCGTGAGGGAAGTGTTTAGAATACGAAGTTCTCCTAGTGAAGAGCGCAAAAGTTTGTTATTATTGCAAGGCTGCATAAATATGCGGGCGTGGCGGAACTGGCAGACGCGCTAGATTTAGGTTCTAGTGGACTAAGTCCGTGGGGGTTCGATTCCCTCCGCCCGCACCATGCAGATATTTGGTTAAGAGCTGGTACGCCAGCATTTTTTACGAGACACTGGAGGAACGTTGAACATCACCGTTACCGCAGATAAGCCAGTTGACGAGAAACTCACCGTCAAGGTTACAGTTCCTGCTGCAGAGGTAGACGCTGCAATTAAGCAGGCTTACAAGGACATTGCAAACAAGTATTCCTTCCAGGGTTTCCGCAAGGGCCGCGCACCTCGTCCTGTCATTGACGGCATTGTTGGCCGCGAGGCAGTCCTTGCTCAGGCAACCAACGATCTTCTCGGCGCAGCAGAGCCAGAGCTTCTTGAGGAGCTTGACCTTGTTCCAGTTGGCCGTGGCGATTACAACCAGGACGCAGACCTTCCTGTTGAGGGCCAGGATTACTCCTATGAGGTAGTCTTCAACGTTCGTCCTGAGGCTAAGCTTGACTCTTACGATGCTCCTGCAATTAACATGCCTCCAAATGAGGCAACTGAGGCTGAGGTTGATCACCAGATTAAGCAGCTTCTGTCTTACCAGGCTAAGTTTGAGAACACCAAGGAGAAGCGCGCTGTTAAAGAGGGCGACACCATTGGTGTAGACATCAAGAACATTGAGGGCGCTGCTCACATGGAGGGCGAGGACCGCGTTCTTACCCTTAATGGCACCCAGGCTCCAAAAGAGCTTGAGGAGGCACTCATTGGCATGAAGCCAGGTGAGGAGAAAGAGGTCAAGTGGACTCACAGCCACACTCACGGCGATGAGGTTCACTCCCACGATTACGATATCAACGTCAAGGTTGTTGCTCACAAGAAGTCCGTCACTCCAGAGCTGACTGACGAGCTTGCAAAGAACACCTTTGGTTATGACACTGTCGAGAAACTCCGTGAGGCTGTTAAGTCTGAGATTGAGTCTGACAAGAAGAATTCTCTTCCAACTCTTAAAGAGGACCGCGTTGTTGAGGCTGTAGGCAAGCGTCTTCAGCTTGACGAGGTCCCAGAGGAGTACAAGAACGAGGTCTTCAACGAGATTGCTCAGGAGTTCCTGAATGGCCTTCAGCAGCAGGGCATGAGCCTTGATATGTTCCTTGCTGCACGCGGCATCAAGACCGATGACTTCATCTCTGATCTTCGTGTTCAGGCTGAGGAGCGCGCACGTCAGTCCTTGGCTCTTGATGCAGTAGCTGCAGAGCTTAAGCTTGAGGCAACTGAGGAGGACATCCGCGCAGAGTTTGAGCGCGCTGGTGTTCCTAACGTTGAGTCTGCAATTGAGGAGTGGCGCAAGGCTGGCCGTCTTCCTGCAATCCGCGAGTCCATCCGTCGCTCTAAGGCTCTTGATTGGCTGCGTGACAACGCAACCGTCACCGTCGTCGACGAGATTGCTGAGGCTGCTAAGGAAGAGCAGAAGGCAGAGAAGAAGCCTGCTAAGAAGGCTCCTGCTAAGAAGAAGGCAGCTAAGAAGGACGAGGACGCAAAGCAGGACGCTGAGTAGTCCGCAACTGGTCGGGTTTCTCGCCAGAAAGACTGCGCCAAAAGTTGCAGTTACTTTGAATTTTTCATACCCCGGGTTAGAGACATGCTTCCCGGGGTATGTTTCTAAGGAAAGACTTTTGAAGGAGGATTATGCATTATCCAACAAACATTCCAACCATTCCGTATGTTATTGAGCAGACTCCTCGTGGTGAGCGTAGCTATGACATCTACTCCAGGCTGCTTAATGATCGTATTGTTTTCTTGGGTGAGCCGATAACGCGCGATTCTGCAAACCTGGTCATTGCACAGCTTTTGCACCTTGAGAGCCAGGACCCAGACAAGGATATTTCTCTCTACATTGACTCTCCTGGTGGAGACGTTTATGCAGGTCTGGGCATTCTTGATACCATGAATTTCATCAAGCCTGATGTTTCTACTATCTGCGTTGGTATGGCAGCCTCTATGGGCGCTGTTCTTCTTGCAGCTGGTGCAAAGGGTAAGCGTCTTGCGCTTCCTAACTCTATGGTTATGATTCACCAGCCATCAAGCGGCGTTCAGGGTCAGCAGACCGATATTCAGATTGTTGCAGATGAGACAAAGTGGATTCGCCAGCACCTTAACGAGCTGCTTTCGGATTATACTGGACAGCCTATCGAGAAGGTCAATGTAGACACCGAGCGCGATAATTATCTTCGTGCACAGGAGGCTTGTGACTACGGCCTGGTTGACCGTGTTATCTCTTCTCGTAACGACCAATAATTGTTCTTGTATTGAGGGTTTAAGTTATGGCTAATGACCAGAACTTTTCGCCTTTTGGCGGATTAGATGAGATGCACTGTTCTTTCTGCGGAAAGAGTAGGTCGCAGGTAAATAAGCTTATCCAGGGTCCTGGTGGCGTCTGCATTTGTGACGAATGTGTCTCTACCTGCTCGGATATGATTAATGAGTCCCTTGGCTTTGATGAAGAATCAGAGATTGAGACTCACTCTGATGAGCCTGTTATCAAAGACTTGCCAACTCCACATGAGATTTACGATGAGCTATCTCAGTACGTAATGGGTCAAGAAGACGCTAAACGTGCTATGTCGGTTGCGGTGTACAACCACTACCGCCGTATTCTTTCGGGCAACGATGAGCCTCAGGAAGGCCAGGAGGATGTTGAGATTGCAAAGTCCAACATTTTGCTGCTAGGTCCAACCGGTACTGGTAAAACACTGCTTGCTCAGACGCTTGCTCGTTTTCTTGAGGTGCCGTTTGCTATTGCTGACGCAACAACTCTTACTGAGGCTGGTTACGTTGGTGAAGATGTCGAGAATATCCTGCTTAAGCTCATTACTGCCGCCGATGGCGATGTTGAGCGTGCTCAGGTAGGTATTGTTTACATCGATGAGATTGACAAGATTGCTCGCAAAGCTGAGAACCTCTCTATTACTCGTGATGTTTCTGGTGAAGGCGTTCAGCAGGCACTCCTGAAAATCCTTGAAGGTACGGTTGCAAGTGTTCCTCCAACAGGTGGTCGTAAGCACCCTCAACAGGAGCTTATTCACATTGATACCACCAATATTTTGTTCATTTGTGGTGGCGCTTTTGTTGGCCTGGATAAGATTGTTGCTGACCGTATTGGTAAAAAGGGAATTGGCTTTAACTCTGACGTTGCTAAGAATGTCAAAGAAGGTGAGTCTGAGCTTATTGCAAAGGTAATGCCTCAGGACTTGCACAAATTTGGTATGATTCCAGAGCTTCTGGGTCGTATTCCAGTTATTACTTCTACCCGTGAGCTTGGTGAGGAGGATCTGATGAGCATCCTCACAGATCCAAAGAACGCTCTTACCAAGCAGTATAAGCGCATGTTTGAGCTTGAGGGAGTAGACCTGGAGTTTACTGAGGACTCACTCAGAGAGATTGCCAAGAAGGCTTTAGCCCGTGGTACCGGAGCTCGTGGTCTTCGTGCAATCTGTGAATCTACGCTGCAAGAGACTATGTTTGATCTGCCATCAGATTTGGATATCACCAAGGTTGTGGTCACTCCAGAAAGTGTTGGCGGAGAAAATGCTCCAGAAATCATCAGGGGTAAAAAGGGCTAGTAGCTTGGCAATAATCAATTGATTGTTTATTTTGCGCATCGCTTCGGCGGTGCGCTTTTCTATTCCAAAATGTAATAACAAATATGAAAAATATGCCGATGAGCTCGCGGTTATTAGTCTTTACAAATTACATACCACTTGCAGCTAAATGAATACCGTTCAGAGTACATGATGAGAAACACTGCAAGTTCCTCCCTATTTTTTTTATTCTTTATTCCAAGATTGTTTTAAGGGGAGAATTAAGAATAGAGGAACAATGAAAAGCAAAAAAGTAGCTGCAGGAATTGTGGTGCTGATATTTGTTATTGTTTCTGTTCTCTATGGTGTCGTGGAATATAACTACCATGGACACTTGTATGAGTGGTGCATTCCTGCAATGAGGCGGAATGCTGCTCAGTATTTTATTGATAATTGGCGTTCTGAGTTAGGGCAGGAAGATTCAGTCTGGATAAGCCAGTCTGGATTAAATGATTTGAAAATTGAAGACTTGCAAATCTCTGGTCCGGTTCAATTTGTCTATTCAAAAGACGGAGAGCTTTTGTGTAACTCCGTGTATTGGATGATTTCTAGAAATGGAAAATTTATTGGCTATGTGATGCAAGACCTTGGGCCGCATGCTATAAATGCGTTACTAGGAAATGCAGAGGCATATCACATTCAATTTAAGAATGCCGATATTTTTAATGCTGCAACGCAAAATGGTCAGAGTAATAGTTGTGTATGTCTAAAGATAATCAATACATCTGATACAAGAGCAAAAACAGACAATATTGATTTGTGTATTGGTAATCGGGTGGCATACTCTCAATCTATGAGCGGAGAAATGCAAGAGTATCAGCGTGATCAACTGTTCCAGGATAAAGATACTGAGTGGATTAATGAGATAGATCGAATCGCACAGAGTGCAAATCTCAATAGCCGAGAAAAACTAACTGACGTCTTAAATTAACAATATAATAAGAAAGTCAAAATGAATACCTTCCATTTCTTATGTCCAAGAAAGGGAGGTAGTTCAAAATGGAAGGCTTTCCTTTTTGCGTTACAAATTGCCGCCACCAAGTTTGTTGTATGACGTAATAACTTTGGTGCGGGTTTTGGTGCCTGGTGGAAAGACGGTATCAAACAAAGGCATCAGGCCGCGGAAAAGCACGCCGCTCTGTACACGGTGAGAAAGACCTCTTACCGTACGTCTTGACTCTTCAAGCTGTGAACGAAGCTCCTCAAGGTAGGGGGAACGGCGGGCATAGAACCAGAAAAGACCTGCAAGATCTGAGTTTGGATAGAGCCAAGGCCTGTTGTCTGGTCCTGCAAAATGCGCAATGCAGATATTCTTACGAGCTTCTTCGTATTCTTCTCGCACATCTTTTGGCGCCTGAGCAACAATGTGATCACGGCGGAGGAATTGCCAGTCTACCAGGTAATTCCACTTCATATTAATACGAAGATAATGGCCATTTACAAACCTGTTAAGAACATCTTGATCAAGCCAGCGCCATGCACACATGGTTGAGACCTTAAGAAACTCTTCAGGAGAAATCTGCTTTCTGATTTCTTCCAGGTTCATCAAAATGACGCCCGCCTGGAAGTAATCGTGAGGATCATCCATGCCCAGCTCATTTTTGAGGTAGGGGCCAACTGTGGCATCATAGCCATCAATCTGACCAATAGTATCTGCGTCGCGCGTAGCGCCTACCAAGTATCCTGTGACGTCGATATCATAGAGCTCTGCAATATCGGTATTAACTACCAGGTCAGAGTCAAGATAGATGGCTTTATTGACGTTAGGAAGAAGTGAGGGAGCAAGCAGTCTATAGTAAGTTTCTGGTCTAAAGTGACCATGATGAGGAAGCTCAATATCACCAAGAGCAGCGTCAACATCTAAGAAACCAACATGAACGTTATCAACAAGCTGAGCCTGACGAGTAAGCGTAATCATGCTGGTAGGAGTAAGGTCACGCGTCAAAACAATGATGTCGTAACGACGCTCTGGATTGACATTCTCAATGATGGACTGAATTGCTACAGATAAATACGGCACAAAGTTATCGCTGCAGGCAAAGACAAGCACAACGTCATTAAGAGCAAGACCCAGCTCATCGGATGAGCTTGCAAGCATTGCTCCAGAAAGTTGCGCTCTGCCAGTTCCAGCAAGGCGTTGTGTAGGTATTTTACGTAATCTTCTCATACGTAAGACTTTAACACTTAGACGCCAAAAACGCCTGCTGCGTTTGCCATTACTTCACTTTGCACAGAGTATCCACGAGCTTCACTGAGCCCGCAAAGAGCACGCTTCAGGCTGTCCACAATGTCTGCCGAGCCAATATCTGTGTGATCACTGGAGGGAAGGTCAGTCTCGGTAAGGAGTTTATCTTTTGGGTAGACCTTAGCGTATTCACGGCCACGCTTGGTCTTAAGGCTCATCTCGCCAACAGAGAACCAACAGCCAAGCTTAATAGCCCTTTGGAGCTCATCTGAGCTACCGCTAAACCAATGGATGATAGGAACACACTCTTGAGCGGCTCCTGTCTGCTCAAGAATGTCTAGCACCGTATCAACGCTTCTCACGGTGTGCATCGAGAGCACCCGAGACTTGCTGTCTTGAGAAAGCTCTGCTGCGCGCTTGCAGATCTTTGTAAAGGCCTTAACCTGCAGCTCTTGCAACCCATCAACACAATAGCGAGAAGAAAAATCTAGTCCAATCTCGCCAATGTAAGGTGTCTGCTCCATAAGTTCTAGCAGGAGCTCTATATCATTTTGACTAACGCGCCCATCAGAGATGTACCAGGGATGTGCTCCAAGTCCCACACGGATGTTGCCTTGCGTTAGCTGAGGAGCAAGTTCTAGGTAGTCGTGAGGAGTAACACCGCAGGTAAAGAAACCCAATCCAGTGTCATTAGAAATTCTCGCTACATTGAGTGGGAAGTCCATGAGGTTGGCATGGACGTGCGCATCAAAGTATGTGAGATTACTCATGTTCAAGCCCCGACAGATGTAAGATGACGTCTGAGGCAATCATCTGACCCATAATAGGAGGGTAGTAGGACATAGTGCCTAGCTTGGCAGATTTTCCGGTTGCGCCCTCTGGCGTAAAAACTGGTCGCGCTGACTCGGGGGAGTAGAGAACACGGAAGTCGGTAAGGCCGCGTTTTTTGGACTCTTTTCTCATTACTCTTGCAAGAGCATCGGTATGCGTTTTTGAAAGCGTAGTAATCTCCAGAAGTTCTGGGTGGATTTTATTGCCGCCGCCCATGCTGGAGATGAGGTAGATATCGTTTTTCTGGCACCATGCCACAACAGCTAATTTGGCAGAAATGGTATCGATGGCATCAACTACAACATCAGGTTTTGGAAGAGCAGAGAGCTGCTCGTCAACGTTGTCTTTAAGCAAAAACGCGTCAAGTGTGACCACGTGAGCGTCTGGATTAATGTCCAGAATCATCTCTTTGGTAACGTCAACTTTTCTTTTTCCAATGGTGCTCACATAGGCAATAGCCTGTCTATTAAGGTTGGATGCTTCTACTGCATCGGCATCCACTAAAACAAACGAGCCTACACCGCCTCTGGCCAGCGCCTGAACACAGTTTGAACCAACGCCACCAAGCCCTAAGACCATAACGCAAGAATTTTGAATCTGTCCAAGGCGGTCTTTTCCTAGGACAAGTTCAAGTCGAGCTGTGGCTTCAGGAATTGTGGCAGACATAGAGCTCCTCATAAAAAGTATCTGCAGATAGAATTTATTGTTCAAGAGTATAGAGGGCCTTAAAGTAATGATTTTGTTGCATAAGTTCCTCAAACGAACCCATTTCGATAATACTACCTTCCTTCATTACAATAATTTCGTCAAATTTTTTCAGTTGAGCTTCCTCTAAGTTGTGTGTAATAACTAGACGTAGTGTGTCTGTGAGATTTGTTATTGAATTTATAATTTGGTCAGTAGTCGAATGGTCAAGTGCTGATGTAGCTTCATCAAAAAATAGAACTTTAGAACCTTTTAACAAACTTCTAGCAATACAAATCCTTTGACGTTCGCCACCAGAAAGGTTTGAACCTGCTTCGCCACATTGATAACTCAGTTTATGTTGTTTAATGAAATCTGTAAGACCAGCTTTTTCACATGCTTGAGAAATAGCATCTTTTGAGTGACTTTCGAACATAGTGATGTTGTCTTCAATTGATGCATTGAATAAGAAATTCTCTTGTTGTACGAGTGAAACATTTTGATAGAGACTCTTTTTATTAATAGTTCTTAACTCTAAGCTATCGTAAAATATATCTCCTTGATAACTTAAATTGCCACCCATAAGTAGATTAAATAAAGTAGACTTTCCAGATCCTGATATTCCAACAATTGCATAACTTTTATTAGGTAGAAGTTTGATTGATAAATTTTTCAGTACAGCTTTATTTTGTTCATACGCAAATGAAAGATTATTGATGACTATTCCTTTTGTAACTTTATCTAATACCTGTTGTCCTTCTTCTTCCTTATTGTCAGCGAGAGTCTCAGAAAATTTTAAAATCAAATCATTTGAAGCCTTACGTGACGCGAGTACCGGCGGAATTGTTTGTAAAGGGAGACTGATGTAATTCATTAGTAACGTAGCCATAAGAATTACACCAGGTGTAACTCCTTGATTCGAAATACAAAGATATGTGCCAGCAATTAAAACAGCCCATTGAGATAATCCGAAAGCGCTCCAACTCAGAGTATTAATGAATCGAGAAGTCTTTCTACTCTCTTTTTTTGATTTTTCAAGAGCATCATTGTTTTTTTCAAAAAGTCTTATTGCAGCCCCTGTTGCCCCATAAGCTTTTATTAAAGGAAAGCCTTTTACTAGATCAGTGATTTGGGCAATGAATTGACTAGTTTTCGCAGAAGATTCTTTTTGAATTTTACCGAGCGTTCCACCTAGTTTTACACCGATAATCAGAGGAAGAATTGAAGCAGCAATAGCTACCATAGTTAATGGAATGCTTTGAACCATTAGCATTATGAGAGCCACAATGAAAGATATGCTATCGCTTACCAAAGAAAACATCTGTTCAAGATATGTAGTCTCTATAGTATTTAAATCATTAGTAAGTGCAGATACATAAACAGAACTGCCACTTGCTTCGAATGAATTTATACCTTTTCTTAGCATGTATTTAAATGCGGTGTTGCGATATGAGTTTGCAGCATGATAAAGATAATTAGGAACAAAATAACGAACTACTAACCTATTTGTAATTGCAGAGATTGTTAATATAGCGGCAAATAGACAACCTTGTAGAAAGTCATTAAAAGATCCTGACACAGCGGAGTTCATGAGAATTAAAGTTATATAGGGAGAACATACCGTAACTAGTTCTAGAGAAGTTGTAAAGAAAAAAGAGCCGAGTAACAACTTTTTGTTACTCCAAAAAAGACTCCGTTTAAGGTCATTTTGAATTTCTTTAACATTGCTTTTCATGTCAAACCTTCTTTATCTGTAGAAAAAGTTGTTGACTATGTATTTAATCTAGATGCTGTCGATAATTTTTCAAGTAATTTTTAGTGTTTGGTATGTTTAATGTGGCTTCTTTCAGCTAAAAACTTTGAATTGAATGTTTTGAAAATCAATACTACTATTTTTTTATACAAAGTGTAATTTTTTATATGAAATATTAAAAGAACATTACTATATTCCCCTAAACCACATCTGTTTTAATGCATTATACTGTTCAAATGGTTAATAGGAATACTGCTAAAAGCATATGAAAGGCAAGATTACTGTGGAAGAAATGCCCAAGAATTATGATCCTCAGGCAGCTGAACCTGAGCTCATTGAAAAGTGGATGAAGGCAGATTGCTATGGTCGCAGCAAAGGAACTGAAGACCGTACGGTAGTTATCCCTCCACCAAACGTTACTGGCATCCTTCACATGGGCCATGCCATGGATGACACCATCCAGGACACCTACATTCGTTATTCTCGCATGCGCGGTTATTCAACTCGTTGGATTCTTGGAACTGACCACGCAGGCATTGCAACTCAGACTAAGGTGGACAAGAAGCTTAAGTCAGAGGGTATTTCTCGCCTGGAGATTGGTCGCGAGAAGTTCCTGGAGGCTTGCTGGGATTGGACGCGCGAGTACGGCGGAACCATTGTTTCTCAGATTAAGCGCATGGGCTGCTCCATTGATTTTAATGACGAGAAGTTCACTATGTCTCCTGAGTACACTCAAGCTGTTCGCAAGGTCTTTGTTGACTGGTATCATGACCAGCTCATTTATCGCGGTAAGCGCATTGTAAACTGGTGTCCTCATTGCGAGACTTCAATCTCAGACGATGAGGCAGAGTACGCTGACGAGAAGGGCCATCTTTGGTACCTGCGTTACCCGCTCAAAGAGCCTGTTAATGGCGTTGAGTACATTACCGTGGCTACTACTCGTCCAGAGACCATGTTGGGTGATACTGGCGTAGCTGTTTCTCCTCAAGATCCAGAAAAGGCTGATCTTATTGGAAAAACCGTCATTCTGCCTATTGTTAATCGAGAGATTCCAATTTTCTCTGACTGGCATGTTGATGCAGGCTTTGGCACTGGTTTTGTCAAGGTAACTCCAGCTCATGACCCTAATGACTTTGCTATGGGTCAGACTCATAACCTTGAGCAGATCAACATTTTTGATGAGCATGCTGTTGTTGTTGACGGCTATGGTGAGTTCTCCGGCCTTGACAGAGATCAGGCTCGTGAGGCTATTGTTGCTTGGTTTGAAGAACATGGCCTGCTTGATCACGTTGAAGACCTAGATCACTCCGTTATGCATTGCTATCGCTGCGGCACTACGCTTGAGCCATGGCTTTCTGAGCAGTGGTTTGTTGCTGTCGATAAGCTCAAAGAGCCTGCAGCACAGGTAGTCAAAGACGGTCAGGTTACCTTCCACCCAGAGCGTTGGACTCAGACCTATCTCACTTGGATGGAGAATCTCCGCGACTGGAACATCTCCAGGCAGCTTTGGTGGGGACACCGCATTCCTGTGTTCTACTGCGATGATTGTGGCTGGCAGGATGCACTTATGGAAGACACCGATGTCTGTCCAAAGTGTGGTAGCCATCATGTTCACCAGGATGAGGACGTTTTGGATACCTGGTTCTCTTCTCAGCTGTGGACTTTTGCTACACAGGGCTGGCCAGACCATCCTGAGCAGCTTGAGGGTCACCACCCAACGCAGGTCCTGGTAACCGCTCGAGACATCATTGCTCTTTGGGTTGCTCGTATGATTATGAGCTCGCTCTACTTTACCAAAGAGATTCCATTCCACGATGTCTACATCTACGCAACCATTTTGGCTAAGGACGGCAGCCGCATGTCCAAGTCAAAGGGTAACGGCGTAGATCCTATGGACCTGATTGCTAAGTACGGCGCTGACGCAATGCGTTACAACCTGCTTACCCTTATCACCAACAACCAGGACGTCAAGTTTGATGCTGTTCTTGATAAGAAGACCCGTGAGCTTATTGAGTCTCCAAGAACTGATCAGGCACGTTCATTTGTTACTAAGATTTGGAATGCAAGCCGCTTTGTTCAGATGAACCTTGACGGCTACACTGCTGGCATGCTAAAGGCAGAAACGCCAGAAGATGCATGGATGTTCTCGCGCCTTGCAAAGGTTGTCGCAGAGACAACTGAGCAGCTTGAGACTTATGGCTTTGGTGAGTATGCCCGCAACATTCAGTCCTTCTTCTGGAATGATGTCTGCGACTGGTACATTGAGCTCTGCAAGGGTCGCCTTCTGGATGGAACTCCTGATCAGCGCCTGCAGGTTCAGCGCAACCTTGTCTTTGTCCTAGATGTCAGCATGAGGCTTTTGCATCCAGCCATGCCATTTGTTACCGAGAGCGTTTGGGATGCCCTTCCTGCATCTGGTCTTTTGAGTCACGACGCAGAGTTCTTGATGGTCTCTGAGTGGCCAGATCCACAAAAGCTTGCTAACTTTGTTGACGAGTCAGCTGAGCATAACTTCTCGCTTGCTAAGACTGTTGTTTCTGCTGTTCGTTCTTCTCGCGCTCGTTACAGATTGTCTCCAAAGACAGATCTTGCTGTTGTGGTTAAAGCTCCAGCACAGGATGTTGCAGCGCTGAAGGAGCAGGCAGCATTCATTCAAAATGTTGGCCGCGTAAGCTCGCTTGAGGTTGCTGAGGCGCCTCAGAAGCCTGCTGGCTCTGTTTCTGTCACCGATGCTGGCCTTGAGATGTACGTTGTTCTTGGTGAGCTTGTTGACCTTACGGCAGAGGCCAAGCGCCTTCAGAAAGACCTTGAGTCTGCAAAGAAGGAGCTCTCTGGCGTGGAGCGCACCCTTGCTAACCAGGGATTTGTTGCTAAGGCAGCGCCTGAAGTTATCGAGAAGAAACGTGCACGCGCAGAAGAACTTACTACGCTTGTTGCTCAGCTAGAGCAGCAGATTGCCGACTTCTCATAAGTAAAACTTGATGCGGCGTAACAGCCGCATCTTGTGTTTAGTACGTGTATGCAGTCCACTTTAGGTTAGGAACAACATGTCTGAGGTTACATCCGATATCGAGATTGCTCAATCATCCGAGATGCTTCCCATCTTTGAGGTGGCAAAGCGTGCGGGTATTCCAGAGGACCTTCTGGAGCCTTATGGTCGCTATAAGGCAAAGCTTGACGCACGTGCTCTGGCAGATAAGCCTCTTCGCGGAAAGCTTGTGCTGGTTACTGCTATTAATCCAACGCCGGCGGGCGAGGGAAAGACTACTACCTCAGTTGGTCTGGCAGATGCTTTGACCAGCTTGGGACAGTCTGCCATGTTGGCCCTTAGAGAGCCTTCTTTGGGACCTGTCTTTGGTGTCAAGGGTGGCGCTGCGGGCGGCGGATATGCCCAGGTAGTTCCTATGGAGGACATTAACCTTCATTTTACCGGTGACTTCCACGCTATTGGCGCTGCAAACAACCTCTGCGCAGCCATGCTGGATAACCATATCAAGCAGGGCAACAGTCTCAACATTGATCCACGTCGTGTTGTGTGGAAGCGCTGCGTAGACATGAATGATCGCCAGCTCAGAAACGTTGTTGACGGACTTGGCGGCATTGCAGACGGCATGCCAAGACAAGACGGCTTTGATATTACCGTTGCCTCCGAGGTCATGGCCGTATTCTGCCTTGCTTCGGGCATTAAAGACCTCAAAGAGCGTCTGGGCAGAATGGTTATTGCCTACACCTATGACCGCAAGCCTGTTATCGTCAGCGATATCCACGCAGAGGGTGCTATGACAGCGCTGCTCAAAGATGCTATTCAGCCTAACCTGGTCCAGACACTTGAGCACACACCTGCTCTTGTCCACGGTGGACCTTTTGCCAACATTGCTCACGGTTGCAATACGGTTGAGGCAACAAAGACTGCTCTGCGTCTTGCTGATTACGTTGTTACCGAGGCTGGCTTTGGTGCAGACCTTGGTGCCGAGAAGTTCTTGGACATTAAGTGTAGGGCTACTGGCCTTGCTCCCTCAGCTGTTGTTCTGGTGGCAACCGTTCGCGCTCTTAAGTACAACGGCGGCGTTGCCAAAGCAGACCTTAACCAGCAAAACGTTGAGGCGCTTAAAGAGGGCATTCCTAACTTGCTCCGCCATGTTGACAACATCCAGACGGTTTACGGTCTTCCTGTAGTTGTTGCTATCAATGCATTCCCAACCGATACCTCTGAAGAGCTTGCTCTGGTAGAGGAGGAGTGCAAGAAGCGTGGCGTAAACGTTGTCCTGTCTGAGGTTTGGGCAAAGGGTGGAAAGGGCGGCCAGGCTCTGGCAGAAGAGGTCATGCGCCTTTGCCAGACTGAGTCTAAGCTCACCTTTGCATACGACGTCAAAGAGTCTTTGAAGCAGAAAATTAACGACATTGCTACCAAGATTTACCACGCAGATGGCGTTGAATTTGCTCCAAGTGCCGCCAAGCAGCTTCAGCAGCTTGAAGAGCTTGGCTTTGGTGAGCTTCCCATTTGTATGGCAAAAACCCAGTACTCTTTTACAGACGATCAGACCAAATTGGGTGCTCCAGAAAACTTTAAGATTACCGTGCGAGAAGTTCGTGTTTCTGCAGGTGCTGGCTTTGTGGTCTGCCTTACTGGCTCTATTATGACCATGCCGGGACTTCCAAAGGTTCCTGCTGCAGAGCATATTGATGTTCTTGATGATGGAAGAATTGTGGGTCTTTTCTAATGTCTTATCCCTCTTCACCTGAAGAAGTTGCGTTTACAACCTATAGCGCAGATTCTTATGCTCAACACCTTGCTGCTAAAGAGCCTATTCCTGGCGGCGGTAGTGCTGCCGCTTATGTAGGGGCACTTGCAGTGTCTTTGGCTTCAATGGCTGGTGTGTACGCACAAGGAAAACCTGCTTATGCTCAGCATGAAGATGATCTTGCAAAATACATTGCCCGAGCTGGAGCGCTTCGCCAAGATTTTATGGAGCTTATGGACGAAGACTCTCGCCAGTTTTTGCTAGTTTCCAGCGCGTTTTGCGTACCTAAGGATGACCCAAAGCGTGCAGAGATTGTTGAGGACGCTCTTAAAGAAGCAGCTCAACCTCCGTTGAAGGTTATGAGAAAAGTGTGCGAGTCCATTGAGCTTCTCGAAGAGATGCTTATCAAGGGATCTCGTATGCTTTTATCCGACGTAGGTTGCGGTGCTGCTCTGGCACGCGGAGCTTTGATTGCAGCTTCTCACACGTTGTTTGTAAACACACGCTCCATGCGTGATGCAGCGTATGCTCAAACGCTGCTTGATGAGGCAGATAAACTTTTGGATACCTATGTATCACGCGCGGATGCCGTAAGTGATTCGGTGAGCGCACAGCTGAGACAGGAGGCATAACATGCGCTCAGAGACTCTGTCACAGGAGCTTCGTGGCGCCCCTGTTGCTAAGGCGATAACTGAAGAACTTGCTGCTCAGGTTCAGGAACTTCGCGCACAAGGGGTAACTCCTAAGCTGGTTATTGTTCGTATAGGGCAGAAAAGCGATGACCTTACCTATGAGCGTGCGGCATATACGCGTGCAGAGAAGGTTGGCTTTGAAGTAGAGACCATTGAGCTTCCAGAAGATGCTACACAAGATCAGGTAAATGCTGCGTTTGATCAGATTTCTGCTGATGCATCGGTGCATGGTTGTCTGCCTATGCGTCCTTTTCCTGCTGGAATTGATGAGCATGAAGCACTTCAGCATCTAGTCCCAGAAAAAGATGTTGATTGCGCAACTGATTCCATGTTGCTGGCAACACTTTGCGGAACTCCTGGCGCACTGGGACCTTGTACCGCAGAGGCAGTTCTGGCGCTTCTCGATTTTTACCAGGTGCCCCTTGAGGGGACATCTGTTGCAGTTGTTGGTCGCTCAAATGTCATTGGTCGTCCGGTAGCTGCGCTTTTAAGCGCAAGGAACGCGACAATGACGGTGTGTCACAGCAAGACCAAAGACCTTGCCACTACGCTTAAGCAGGCAGATGTTGTGGTTGTGGCTGCAGGTCGTGCGCACCTTATTGGAGCTGACTTCGTAAGAGCCGGACAAACCATCATTGACGTGGGTATTAACTGGGATGAAGCAGCTCAAAAGCTCGTTGGCGACGTCAACACAGAGCAGGTAGCTCCTCTGGTGAGCGCTTACACTCCTGTTCCTGGCGGTGTAGGTAGCGTGACTACCGCAATTCTTGCTCGCCATGTTATCGCCGCAGCTCAAAGGACGCTTGCATAAGAGTGAAAGGTAGGTTGCCCTGTGGCAGCAGAGAATAACTATAAAGAGCTTGACCAAGAGCGCGTAAAAGCCGCGGTGAAGGAGTTTTTGCTTGCTATTGGTGAGGATCCAGAGCGAGAAGGTCTGCTTGATACACCAGACCGTGTTGCTCGTGCTTGCGTGGAACTCTTTGGTGGTATGCAGGAAGATCCTGCAGCTCACCTGCACAAGCAGTTCCATGAAGAGGGCAATAAAGAGATGGTTATTGTCCGCGACATTCCTTTCTCGTCTACTTGCGAGCATCACATTTTGCCCTTTGTGGGCAAGGCACACGTCTGCTACATTCCACAAAATGGGCGCATTACTGGCCTTTCCAAGATTGCTCGCTGCGTCAGCGGATATTCTCGCCGTCTGCAGGTACAGGAGCGCCTTACAGGCCAGATTGCAGACGCTATGGTAGAAGAGCTTGATCCCTTGGGTGTTTTGGTGGTTATGGAGGCCGAGCACACGTGCATGAGTATGCGCGGCATTAGGGCATCGGGTGCTTTGACCACCACGTCTGCGGTTCGCGGCATTTTTAAGACTAACGAGAAAACCCGTGCAGAGGCTATGCGTCTGCTTGGTTTATAAGAGGTATGTGCACAATGAGTTATTCTGTTCCTTTTTCTGTGCCTGAGCTGAGCTATGAGCAGTCTTTAAAGGTGCTTCACGATACAAAGAAGTTTGGTATTCAGCCTTTGCTGGAGAGCGTGGAGGACATGCTCAAAGAGCTGGGTAATCCTGACCTCTGCTTCAAGAGCGTCCAGATTGCAGGCACCAACGGCAAAACGTCTACCTCTAGATATATCGCAGCCCTGCTCAAGGGAGAGGGTCTCAAGACCGCTCTGTACACGTCTCCCGAGCTCATCAGCTATACCGAGCGCATGGAGATTAACGGCACACCTGTTTCTGAGGCTGCTTTTGCTCACGGCGTCTCTGCAGCTCAGGTAGCAGGGGAGCGCGTCAATGCTAAACGAGCTTCCGTGGGTGAGCGTCCTTATGACATCACCGAGTTTGACCTACTTACTGTCGCAGCTCTAGTGGTCTTTGCCGAGGCAGAAATTGACGCCTGCGTACTTGAGTGTGGTATGGGAGGCAGGTGGGACGCAACAAGTGCTGCTCAAAACATCACTTCTGTTGCAATCACGGGCGTTGGCCTGGACCACACGCGCATCTTAGGCGACACCCTCGAGGCTATTGCTGGCGAGAAGGCCGCCATCATCAAACCTGGTCGTACCTGCGTACTTGGTGTAGGAACGACAACTCCTCAGAGCGTCCAGGACGTATTTTTGTCCCAAGCAGCTTCTGCGGGCGTTGTCCCAACCCTTCTTGTGGCTGACAAGCCAGAAGACGTTGAGGGAGAGGTTTCTGCTGGTCAGTCGTCTGACCATCCAGAGCTGCCTCATGCACATTTCTTCATTACCAAAAAGCCCAAGAGCATTGGATTCCCGCTGGAGCTTACGGTTGTGACACCGCGTGCAACTTACGAGGATCTTGCCGCACTTAAACCAAGCTATCAGGCAGCAAATATTGCCCTGGCAACCTGCTTGGCCGAGGATTTTCTTGGCCGTCCACTTGATGCAGAGAAAGCGTTTTTCTCCACAACCAGATGCCCTACACCTGGCAGGTTCCAGCTGCTTCAGCCAAAACCTTTAGTGCTTATCGATGCAGCTCACAACCCTCAGTCAATAGAGACGTTCTTAACTGCTATCCGCTCAATTGAGCCAGAAGTTGCCAACCGACCCATGCTTTTGACTGCTGTTTTTGCAGATAAAGACGTTAAGGGCATCGCAGAACTTCTCGCCAAAGAGTTCCCTGAGGTAGCGGTAACCCAGACAGACAATAATCGAGCCATGGATGCAGACGAGCTTGCTGAGCTGTACAAAGCCTGTGGCGCCAACGTGGTAGCTGTCTTTAAAAGTGTCCCTGAGGCAGTGGACGCCTTGCGCGAGAAGGGCTTTGTAGCATGTGGAACAATTTCACTTGCTGGCGAGGTTGCTGCACAATTTAGTGATGCTTTGGTAAAATAAATTTATCTGCGACATTTCGCTCATTTTTGAGGCAGTTTGTCGTACGATTTAGGAGAGAACAAAAAGCCAGCAGAAGGGGCTGTCAGATGCAGGAGATTCTTGATCAGATTATTACACCTGAGGTACGTATGGTTATTTACCTCATGGTTATTTGCGTCGTAATGCTTTATATCCTTTCCATCATCTACGTTATTCGCGATGCTCAGCGTCGTGGCGCAGAGCCTTGGTGGATGTGGGCAGTCATTTCTGTTGTTCCTGTTGTTGGTCTGCTTGCTTACGTTATTCTGCGTCCAAGCAGCTACCTCATTGACCGTGAGGAGCAAGACCTTGACATTGCCCTTCGTGAGCACCAGCTGTCTCACTATGGCATTTGCCCTAAGTGCTCCGCTCCAATCGACCGCGATTTTATCGTGTGTCCAATTTGCAATACGCAGGTTAGAAACGTTTGCCCAACATGCCATCGTCCACTGAACGCAGACTGGAAGGTTTGCCCTTACTGCCGTACTCGCATTCAATAACGTTTGGTTTTGTTCTTTATGATGGCAATCTGGTGTTTTACAACAGAGACTATGTAGGCGTCTGCTCCTAAGCTCCCACGTGAGCAGAGTAGGCGCCGTGCCTGTTTCTATGAGTAGCTACCTCTGAGGGGTTTTACATGAAGGTTTTATATAACGATGGCCATGTTGGCGAGATTAACGATGCAGCTGAAGAGCTTGAGGTTATTCGTCACGATGCAGCTCACCTGCTTGCTCAGGCTTTGAAGCGTTTGCACCCACACGCACAGTTTGCCTATGGTCCAGCAACTGAAAACGGTTTTTACTATGACGTTGATCTTGGAGACACTAAGGTTAACGAGGACGATTTTCCAGCCATCGAAGCTGAGATGAAGAAGATTGTCAAAGAGAACCTCAAGATTGAGACGTTTGAGCTTCCTCGCGATGAGGCTATTGCCTACATGAAGGAGCGCGGCGAGTTTTACAAGGTTGAGCACATTGGCGATCTTGCTCCTGACGCACACATCACCTTCTACAAGCAAGGTGAATACGTTGACATGTGCGTTGGCCCTCACATGCTCTATACCAAGGGTGTTAAGGCTTTCAAGCTGACCAGCATTTCTGGTGCGTATTGGAAGGCCGATAAGAACAACAAGATGCTCACCAGAATTTATGGTGTTGCGTTTGGTTCCAAAGATGAACTTGCTCAGTACCTTAAGATGATTGAAGAGGCCGAGAAGCGCGACCACAGGAAGATTGGTCGCGAGATGGAGCTCTTCATGATGTCCGACTTTGGTCCAGGCTCCCCATTCTGGCTTCCAAACGGTATGGCTCTGCGTAACGCTCTGACCGAGTACTGGCATGAGATGCAGGCTCGCTTTGGTTACCAGGAGGTTCAGACCCCACTGATCCTCTCGCGTTCCCTTTGGGAGACTTCTGGTCACTGGGATCACTACAAAGAGAATATGTACACCACCACGGTAGATGAAGAGGACTTTGCAATTAAGCCTATGAACTGCCCTGGTGCTTGCTTAATTTATAAGTTTAAGCCACGCTCTTATAGGGATCTTCCTATGAAGCTGGCTGAGGCTGGTCTTGATCACCGTTACGAGATGAAGGGTGCCCTGCACGGTCTGTTCCGTGTTCGTGAGTTTACTCAGGACGACGCACATCTCTTTATCCGCCCTGATCAGATTACTGAGCAGGTCACAGATGCGTCTCACCTCATCACTGCTTACTATGCACAGTTTGGCTTCCCATACCGTGTAGAGCTTTCTACACGCCCAGAGGATTCTATGGGTTCTGATGAGGATTGGGAGCGCGCTGAGCAGGGCCTTCGTGACGCACTTGAGTCTATGGGTATCGATTACGTTGTTAACGAGGGTGATGGCGCTTTCTACGGTCCTAAGATTGACTTCCATCTAACCGACTGCCTCGGCCGTTCTTGGCAGTGCGGTACCATCCAGCTTGACTTCCAGCTGCCTCACAACTTCCAGCTTGAGTACATTGACTCCGACGGTACCAAGAAGCAGCCAATCATGATTCACCGCGCTGGCTTTGGTTCCTTCGAGCGCTTCATTGGTATTCTGACCGAGAACTACGAAGGTAAGTTCCCGGTCTGGCTGAGCCCATGCCAGGTTAAGGTTCTTCCTGTCTCCGAGAAGTCTCGCCCTTATGCTCATGAGGTTGCCGATAAGCTTGCCGCCGCTGGTATTCGCGTTAAGGTGGACGACCGTGACGAGAAGATCGGCTATAAGATTCGTGAGGCTCGCTCCCTTGACCGTGTTCCTTACATGCTCATCCTTGGTGAGCAGGAGGTTGAGGCAGGAAACATTTCTGTTCGCGACCGTTCCAACGAGACTCACGTCGCAGAGCTTGACGAGTTTATTGCTCAGGTTGTCAAAGAGAATGCTGAGCGCGTTGGTTAATAGGGTTTCAGACAAAGTGCAGGTTATGGGCGGCACCGCGCAGGATGGCACAGGCGGCACGAAGAGTATTGGCACAATCGACGGCGTTACGCAAACCGCAACCGACGTTGTCACGCAAACTGCAACCGACGTTGTAGCTGAATACGTAAAAATGACAGGGGCAGGCCGTGCGCGGCTTGTCCCTGTTTCATATGTAGACGAACTTCTCGCTACACTGGTTGCAGGCGGTGCAACCGTCGTGGAGCCGCTTGCTGGCATGCCCATTGAGGTGTGCGACATCAAAGGCAGAACTGCGGCAGGGGAGCTGCTGGTGGCAGATGTGCGCGCGATTGGTGCAGAGTCCAGCCCGGCGTGCCGTCTGGGAGCAGAGCTTGCAGTGGCCGAGGACGCTCGGGTGCCGGGATATGTTGTCGTGTGCATGCGGAAGTGCTGCATACCGTGGGTTGCAGAGGCGGTTGAAGCCAAGACGTGTCCTGCAGATGACGTGACGGTTTCTGCCACGGGAGCGGAAGAGCAGGCGAGTGCACGGGTTTCTCGCCACGCGGCGAGCGACGCGGCGCAGGTGGTTGCCGCGTTCCTGGCGTGCCATCCGCGCGTCGAGGCGGTGCGCTATCCGGGTCTCAAGACGGACCCGAACTTTGCGCGCGCAACATCGCAGTTGGTGGGTGGATTTGGACCGTACGTGGATTACATGTGGAAAGAATCGCCAGGTGAATGGCATAAATTTACAGCAACAGATGAAGACGCCAGAACGCAGATTATAAATTTTGAGAGACTCGGTTAACGGTAAGCACTTGTTTAGCAGACCTTGGTATAATTTGAATTAATGTTCCTAAACAGAAGGGGATTTTATGGCAAAGAAGGCTACTCAAATTGAGGATGTTGATACTTTGCTCAAGCGCCTCGAAGAGATGCGCGAGGCACAGGCAGAGTTTGCAACATTCACTCAGGAGCAGGTCGATAAGATTTTCTATGAAGCTGCTCTTGCGGCCGAGAAAAATCGTATCCCTCTTGCTCGAATGGCAGTTGAAGAAACTGGCATGGGCGTAATGGAAGACAAGGTTATCAAGAACCATTATGCAGCAGAGTACATTTACAACAAGTACAAGGACATGAAGACTTGTGGTGTTGTAGAGGATGATCCAGCCGCAGGTTATCGAGTTGTAGCCGAGCCAATGGGTATCGTAGCTGCAGTTATTCCAACTACTAACCCAACTTCTACCGCAATCTTTAAGACACTTCTTGCTCTGAAGACAAGAAACGCCATTATCATTTCCCCACACCCACGTGCTAAAGAGTGCACCATTGCTGCTGCTCGCATTGTTCGCGATGCTGCCGAGAAGGCCGGCTGCCCCAAGGGTATTATCGACTGGGTACCAGCTCCTACCATTGATATGACCGCAGCAGTTATGAGCAACGCTGACATCATTCTGGCAACCGGTGGCCCAGGTATGGTTAACGCAGCTTACTCTTCCGGTAAGCCTGCTTTGGGCGTTGGTCCTGGTAACACTCCTGCTATCATCGACGATACCGCTGACATCAAGCTTGCAGTTAGCTCCATCATTCACTCCAAGACCTTCGATAACGGTATGATCTGCGCTTCCGAGCAGTCTGTTACCGTTCTTGATAGCGTTTATGACCAGGTCAAGAAGGAGTTTGCTGATCGCGGCTGCTACTTCCTGCAGGGTAAAGAGCTCGACGCTGTCCGTAAGACTGTCATTGTCAACGGTGCTGTTAATGCAGGTATTGTTGGTAAGTCTGCTTACTTTATTGCAAAGACCGCAGGTGTTGAGGTTCCAGAGAAGACCAAGATTCTTATTGGTGAGGTAACCTCCGTTGAGCCTTCAGAGGAGATGGCTCACGAGAAGCTTTCTCCAGTTCTTGGTATGTATCGTGCAAAGAACTTTGATGAGGCTATTGCTAAGGCTGAGCGTCTTGTTGCTGATGGTGGCTATGGTCACACCAGTTCTCTTTACGTCAACATCAACGAGAAAGAGAAGATTGCTAAGCACCAGGAGGCAATGAAGACCTGCCGTATCCTGATTAATACTCCTTCCTCTCAGGGTGGTATTGGAGACCTCTACAACTTCAAGATGGCTCCATCCCTAACCCTTGGCTGCGGCACCTGGGGCGGCAACTCCGTCTCCGGCAATGTTGGCCCACAGCACCTGCTTAACTACAAGTCTGTTGCAGAGAGGCAAGAGAATATGCTTTGGCTTCGTGTACCTGAGAAGGTCTACTTCAAGAGGGGCTGCATGCCTCTTGCTCTCCGTGAGCTCAAAGAGGTCTATAACAAGAAGCGTGTCTTCATTGTCACAGACCAGTTCCTATACAAGAGTGGCTTCACCAAGACCATCGAGGAGACTCTGGATTCCCTGGGCATCGTCCACTCTTCATTCTGGGATGTTGCTCCAGACCCAACTCTTCAGTGCGCTCTTGAGGGTGTAGCTCGCATTCGCTCCTTCGAGCCAGACTGCATCATCGCAATTGGCGGCGGTTCTGCTATGGACGCAGGTAAGATTATGTGGTCCATGTACGAGAACCCAGAGGAGAAGTTTGAGGACATGGCAGCGGACTTCTTGGATATCCGCAAGCGTGTCTACAACTATCCTAAGATGGGCAACAAGGCATTCTTCGTTGCTATTCCAACTTCTTCTGGTACTGGTTCCGAGGTAACTCCATTTGCCATCATCACTGATGCTGACAACGGCGTTAAGTACCCACTTGCAGACTACGAGTTGCTGCCTAACATGGCAATTGTTGATACTGACAACATGATGAGCCAGCCTAAGGGCCTGACCTCTGCTTCTGGTATCGACGTTCTTACTCACTGCCTCGAGGCATTTGTCTCCATGATGGCATCTGACTACACAGATGGCATGGCTCTTCGTGGTATGAAGCTAGTCTTTGAGTACCTGCCACGTGCTTATGACAATCCAAATGACGTCGAGGCACGCGATCACATGGCAAATGCTTCCTGCCTGGGTGGTCTTGCATTTGCTAATGCATTCCTCGGCGTTAATCACTCTATGGCTCACAAGCTGGGCGCTTTCCACCACATTCCACACGGTTGGGCAAACGCAGTTATCCTTACTCGCGTTATGCGCTATAACGCAGCTGAGCGTCCAACAAAGATGGGTACCTTCCCACAGTACGATCACCCACACACCCTTGCACGTTACGCTGAGGCAGGTCGTTTCTGCGGCGTTACCGGCAAGGATGACCGTGAGGTCTTTGAGAACTTCGTCAAGAAGATTGAGGAGCTCAAGGCATACATTGGCGTCAAGGAAACCATCAAGGATTACGGCGTAGATGAGAAGTACTTCCTCGATACGCTGGACGAGATGTCTGAGCAGGCATTTGATGACCAGTGCACTGGCGCAAACCCACGCTACCCACTTGTCTCTGAGATTCGCGAGCTCTACCTGGATGCTTACTACGGTCGCGAGCCAGGCTTCTACGAGGACTAATTCTCGTACGTAGCGCTTTCGCGTCGCAACTACATGCCACACTCATCTTGTAGCGCGTTCATTGCGACCAATGCGTAGCAAGTAAAGCAAAAAGCAAGAGCCGGTTACCTAAACCCAGGTAACCGGCTCTTTTTCTGGTCTTCTGAACTTTCTGCCTGATCGTCTGATGTGCAAATTCGATTGAATCTGTGGCTACGGATTCACAAAACACATCTATGTCACTTAATCTGTCAAAAAAGGCTATACATTACTCCATTTATGCTTGTGCAATGCAGAATATCGTCATTTGATGTGCTATTCGTGTTGAAATTAGCAGATTATCTGACTTTGCTGTGCTGTCTCATAGGGCAATTCAAGGATAGTTAAATTTTGTATATTAGCTCATTCATTAACTTGTATATTGAATCAAGTTTATTCATCAAAATGAATTGTTCACGAGAATACTGACGTAGCGTCCGCCTAATCCGGTACAGATTGCTGTCTCCCAAGTCTTTTTTAATGCTCAGAAACATATTTTGCATTGCGAGCTGGTTTCTGTAGATATCCGCATTCACAAAGTACTCTTTAATACTCACTGAATTTAGCTCATTTGTTCTTTGATTATCTTTTCTTTGCTGGTAGAAGTCATCATGATATGCACCGTTATATTCAATTGCCACTAAATTTAATCCAGATAAATTTGATTTAGACATTTTGCCAAAAAGTAAATCTAGCCTTCGTTCCTTAGGTTGGACCTCTGGATTTATCTGGTCTTTTATTACATACGATTTATTCAACGCAAGTGGTATTTGATTGAAACCACCTTCACAATATGGCATGGCAGACCTAATTGCCATTTTGACCTCCATGGGAGAGACTGCATCAGAAAAGAAATAGCGCATGTTTTTCTTCGTCGTATGCAAACCAGGTGAATAAGGTTCAAGTGCATTCAATAAAGATGTAAGCTCGGTCGAAGTTACCAACGGCACGTCAAATTCGTAGAGCTCGCCGTTTGCGAGATGACCATAACTGGCCATTATTAGATTGGCAAGAACAATTTGATGAAGAGGACTCTTATTCCTAGACATCATACAAACAGCTAAAGCAGGCGAGACACAATACACATTTTGTCCAAGCTCGATAAGTGAGCCAACAGGTAAAAGGCACTTGAACTGGTGGGACACTCGCATTTCAGAAAATCTTGTCTTCGAATTATTTCTGAGTATTTCATGAGTGGTTTTAGCTAAAACTATGCCATATTCTTTCTTAAGAAATTGAAGTTTTTCTTCATACGTCTCATCTGAACATGCAGCGTACGTTGCACGGTAATCTCTTGACGAGCGTTGTGATAACGCCTCATTATTTCCGTGAATCTTAAGTTGTCCACAAATTTGAAGTGCAGTTTCATGCGAGAAAATAATATTCATTCACTCCTCCTTAGAATGAGAGATGAATATATCAGCGCGCTTTTTCAGAAATTTGACAGCTATTTGTCAGTTTCCTGACTCGGTTTTGCCATAATAAAAAGTCCCCTCATACCATCAGGTAAAAGAGGACTTAGATGAAAATTAAACTAAAGAACCTATAAAATATTCCGCCCAATCAACATAAAATTCATACGATTGGACGTACTGATAGATTGCATGCAACAACAAAAACGCTCTTGGTAGGCCCCCACAACGACTAAACGTGTCGATAGGTCATAAACTTGAAAGCGACACCTTCTGGAGTCACGCCGCCATCTTCCTCGTTGCAAACTTTCCATGCAGAATCTTCGTCCAGGTTGGGGAAGTACGTGTCCGCGTCAACCACGGTGTCGTGCTTCGTGACGTACGCGTAAGAGCACTTGTCGAGAAGAGCGCGGTAAATTGAAGCTCCGCCAATAAGCCAGACCTTCTCGGGAGCTTCATCCGCAACTAAATGAAGCGCTTTCTCTGCCGACGACACCACCTCAACGCCTTCGACCTGGTAATCGGCATTTCTAGAAATGACAATGTTGCGGCGATTTTTAAGTGGTCCACCAGGGAAGCTCTCCAGCGTCTTTCTGCCCATGACAACCGTGCAACCGCGCGTGTGCTCAACAAAATACTTCATGTCGGCCTTGTTGGGGATGAGAAGATCTCCGTCGCATCCGATGCCCCAATCGCGAGTTACAGAAACAATTGCGTTCATGTGGTTCTCCTGGCAAGTATCGTCTTACGTGAAATTACACCCTCAGCTGCGCTTAAACGGCAATCGGAATGTTCTTGACCTGCGGACCGTGCTGATAATCCTCGACAATGAGATCGTCAGTAGTGAAGTCGTAGAAGTTGGTGACATTAGGGTTCAGGCTCACCTTTGGTGCGTCAAAGGTAGGGTGAGAAATCAATTCTTTAACAATGTCAACGTGACGATCATAAATGTGAGCGTCGGCAATCATGTGAACCAGCTCACCAGCCTCCATACCGCTGACCTGCGCAACCATCATGAGCAAGATAGCGTACTGGCAAACATTCCAGTTGTTAGCTGCAAGAATATCCTGGCTACGCTGAACAAGTAGCAGGTTAAGTGTAGGTTTGTCCTTACCTGATTCCTGAGTAACGTTATAGATTGCGTTGAATGCGCAAGGGTAGAGGTTCATCTCCGAGAGATCGGCAAAGGTATACAAGTTGGTCATAATACGACGGCTGAACGGATTCTCTTTGAGGTCTTTGAGTACGCGATCCATCTGGTCATAGTCGCCATCGGAGTAGTGAGAAACCTGTCCAACCTGATAACCGTAGGCCTTGCCAATGGAGCCTGATTCGTCAGCCCATGAATCCCAGATGTGAGAGTTAAGATCGTTAACGTTGTTGGACTTCTTTTGGTAAATCCACAGGACCTCATCCATGGCGCTCTTGAGCGCAGTGCGACGAAGCGTCAGCGCTGGAAACTCCTCGCGCAAATCATAGCGATTGCAGACGCCAAACTTCTTGATTGTGTATGCAGAGGTACCATCTTCCCAGGTAGGACGGACCTTCTCGCCCTCGGTGGTGGTGCCGTTTTCAATAATGTCGGAGCACATATCAATAAAAATGCGATCTGCTTTGCTCATATTCAATCCTTTAAATTACCGTTCAAAATGGAATAAACACCTGCTAGTTGTATGTATAGCAAGTCTTTTCCAAGTACATTACCAGTTGCTGTCAGTATAAGCGCTGTAGGGATCCCCAAAAAGCGGGCTTGAGGAAGTTTGGTTGCTTGTAACACAAGAACGTCCCAGTCCCGAGAGCAGCATAATAACTATAAAAAATAGCAAGCCCGCAGGGAAAGGAGAGCCGTCAGGCATCTGCGACGGATCGTTTGGGTCAAAGTCAGGGCCCTCGCCGCCAAATTCATGCCTGTTGTGCCTGGTATCTTGGTTGTTGTCTTTCTTTGCCATCAATCCTCAATCAAACGCTTACACTTTGATGATACCCGTCGTCGCCCAAGGATTTCATGGCGAGAAACCCCTCTTGTTGTCACTCCACATTCTCTGCAAAGTATTTTGCATACGACGTCTCGTCCGCGCCTGCAACTCATCCGTAACTGCAGCGCCCGCAGCGCTCGTGTCCGCAGCTCCTACAGGTGCTGCGACGCAAAGATGTCGTTCCAGAACGTGCCAAGCTGCTTGATGAGCTCAATGTCCGCAGGAAGCCACTGCACGTCAAGCAGCTCGTTTTGAGCAAGCCAACGAAGCTCCGAGTGAATCTCTTGATCCGCGACAGGCTCCTCAGACTCACTCAGCGTGCAGATATAACAATCCATATGCAGGTCAAAGGTGGGGTAGGAGTAAGCTACCGTGTCATAGAAAAACGCTGCCTGCACGCTACACTGCAGCTCTTCCTGAATTTCTCGACGCAGCGCCTGTTCAGAGGTTTCTCCAGCCTCAACTTTTCCGCCAGGAAACTCCCAGAAGCCAGCGTTATCCGCATCAGCTCTACAAGCGGCAAGAATTTTGTTGTCTTTATAGAAGATAGCTGCAGCTACATTGATTGTTTTGGCTTCGGACATGTTATCCCTCCAGCCTGACTGTTGCAAAGATAGCAGAACTCTCGGCATCTTTGAGCACTACCGAGAAACCCGTCTCATCGGTGTAGACCTGGGGAGTAATGGTGTCGCCCAAGTGAGCCTGACTCCTGTACTGAACCACAATGCGGCGCAGCTTGTGAGAATAACCAAGAGCCACAAGCGTGTCGACAGCCATGAGCACGTACTGAGCATTGTTGACGTGCTTGTTTGTATCCAGGTGTTGCTGAGAAACAAGAATGGCTGGACCATCAACGGGCTTTCCCTCAAGTGCAATTTTTCGAGGAGTTGGTGGCAAATCTACGCGAGGCTCGCCAGTAATGTAGACGTTTTCGCTCTCGGGAACACGAGCAGCCTTACCTTCATTGATATCCATCAAATACCAGGTAGAATCCGCTTTAACAACAGTAGTTCCGCTTTCATCATTAATAACAAACGACCTTGATGCTTGAAGGCCCTTCATCTGATATGACCAGGTACCTACAAAAATTTTCTCGCCAAATTGGGGGAGTCGATCAACTTGAATTTGCCAAGTGGCCAGCACCCACGCATATCCTTCGCTGGTCAGTTGTTTAAATCCGCGTCCAATGTCTTCTGAGTGGAATGTTGAGCAATCCTGCAGGTAGTTCATAACGCCTACCAGGGAAAGCTTTCCGGTCTCATCGCATTCGCTATATCTGACTCTACTTTCAATGGTGTACATACAAATCCAAACTCGAAATCAGCGTTTGCTGAGGTATTACTATCTGTCGAGAAACCCGTCTAGTTGTCCCATGGGAACGAACCCGGCAAGCGGTTTCTGACTTTTTGCGTGGTATCGTCAAGTTTCTGCTTAGTTACCTGGACTTTTTGCGAAACCTGTTGAGCCTTTTGGGTAGCAATAAGAGTTGCATTCTGGGCCGCCGCATTTGCCTTTTGAGCTGCTGCGTTTGCTTTCTGCGATGCGTTTTGCGCTGCAGCACTTACTTTCTGTGACGCATTCTGTGCGGCTTCTTCAACCTTCATTGATGCATCTTGAGCTGCGGCTTCAACTTTGTGATGGGTAGTAGGCCCATTCCAAAGAAGACTAGCAATCGTATCCAGAAAATAGAGGGTGACTACAATAAACGCCACAACCGAGACAGTGTGCTTGGAGAAAATCATCAAAATATCAAGCATTGTTGGGACTAGCACAAAAACTGAGGTAACAGAAAACGCACCAAACACCGCGCTGGCCTGGGGACAAATTCGACCATGCAAGTTGAACTTAAACATGGAGTAGTCCCACCACTTCTTTTTAAAGCGACGCTCCAAAAAGAGGCCGGTCGAGTACTCAATAACGGTGGCTAAAACTGCACCAATGATAAAGACAATAATTGGATTAGAAATCTGGCCAAGTACCAGCCATTCCGCAAGCGCCCCAATGCCGTAAATAGGGCAGGTAGGACCAAAAAGAAAGCCGCGCTTGGTAAATTCTCCCTCAACAACGGAGCAATAAATGGTCTCGTAAACCCAACCACCAAAAGAAATCAGCGCAAAAATTATGACCATCTGAGGCAGATACTGCACAAAGAGCTCAATATTCTTATCGAGTGCAAAGAGTGTACGCAGTGTCTCAGTCATGGTGCTCACGAGAGGTTTCCGTAATCCATGTAGTCGTTAGGCTCATCTGACTTACTGTCGGTTGTACCTTGAAAATCACTTTCAGGTGTCGAGAAACCCTTTGGGTAAAAACCCTCTTTTTTGTATGGATTGCCTGTTAGTGTTTCTGCAGTTGAACAAGCTTTATCACAGGTTGTTACAATCCAAGCCTCTTTGGTATGAGGTGGAATGGGAACCAGAGGAAACATGTGGTGCAAGATGATGTCTTCCTCAACAGGGGTTAGATCAGGAAAATCTACGCGGGCATTATCAAGTGCATGGCGCGGGTGGGTAAATCCGTGCCAGTTGTCTGGTGCGGCTTCGTGATCATGCCAATCGTAGAGGTAGTAGTCATGAAGGAGAGCACCGCGTACAAGAGCGCGTTCATCAACTTTGATGCCAGCATTCATTGCAAAAGCAAGACTACTATAAGCAACTGCGATAACGTGGTCGAGAGTACTGGTAGTTCCATGTTGTGTAAAAGTTGCAAGCTGATAGAGTCTTCCGGACTTCAGAATAGGAGTCGAAAGCTCATCGAACCTCTCGCGAATTTTAGAAACGTCAACCAAAAAATATCCCATCAACTGTGCGCACACATCAAAAATTTGCGTGCGTACCTTAGCAATGTATCTATAAAAGATTAGTTAATCTGATGGTTACGTGCAATCTTTTTGGCTGAATGTTACGAAAACGAAAGAAAAGAAAACGCGTTTAAAGATGGTGCTTAAAGTGCTGTTCACCTGCGGTTATGCTTTCTTACTGTAAGGGCTCATGTGGTCCACTACAACGTTTACCGCACCAGGAAGACACCTAGCAGAATAAGCGTAGATGTCGTGGCAGGTGACCTCACCATTTACTTCAAGTGGCATAGGCGCAGTTGATTCAACGGTAATTTCTTTGCCGCTAAAGCTATTGAGGTAGGGCCTACCAAGCGAGTTTCCCGTGCGATCAAAGAAGCCAGAAAGCAGTGGACGAACCAGTTTTGCAGTCATGTGAGTCTCAATGACAATAACCTCAAGCAGGCCATCATTCATACGATTACCAGGGGCTAATTCAATTCCTGCTTGCATCATGGAGCTGTTTGCAATAAGGCAGCCAATACCCTGAAGCTTATGCACTTTGCCGTCAACGGTAATTTTGAAGTCGTGAACTGGCGGCATAAGGTTGGCTAGGGCTGCAGTAAAGTACGCGGCTTCTCCAAAAGTTTGTTTGTGAGGGATGGCTGAACGCATAATCTCTGCATCAAGGCCTGTACCGGCCATTAAAGGCACACCAGCTACATGAGTTTCTCCCGATACCGTGGCCCAGGTAATCTCACCCAGGTCAAGCTGAGCGGTCTGAAGGTTTCTGCAGGCCAGTGCTAGTGCGTTAGGCTCAGGAGCGTTTCCAATACTTGCAGCCAGAAGATTAGCGGTTCCAGAAGGAAAGACCAAAATAGGTGTCTGGCACCCCCTAAGGCCGTAGAGCAGGCTAGATACGGTACCATCACCACCCGAGAGTACCACTACGTCAAAATCTTCAGGCTTAACAGAACTCAGAACCTCATCTGTGCACCAATGGCTTTCAACTAGCTTTACCAGGCATTCGTCGCCACTTTTTAGAAGAGCTCGCTCAAATTCAAAGATTGCGTCAGAGCTAAAACCCGAGCAAGGATTGTGAATGATGAGGGTTCTCATATATCCTCCGAAGATTTGCGACAAGCTGGTATATCATTTTGATACGTATGAGTGTATCGCTTTACGTTAGGTACTTAATCGGCAATTGGATGGACGCATTGTATATAGCAACCTTAGAAGAACTTTCCGCATTTTGTGAGCGAGCAAAGACCTCGCATATCCTTGCAGTTGATACGGAGTTTCTTCGCGAGAAAACCTACTTTCCCAAGCTTTGTCTGGTGCAGGTTTCCACAGGTTCAGAGATTGCTGCGATTGATCCGTTACTTATTGATAACCTAACTCCGCTTAAAGAGCTCCTGGAAAATCCTCAGATTGTCAAGATTTTCCACGCGTGCTCACAAGACCTTGAGGTCTTGCTAGAAAAAATGGATTGCGCGTGCGCTCCTGTATTTGATACGCAGGTAGCAGCTGCATTTTTAGGCATGCGTCAGCAGGTGAGCTACGCCGGTCTGGTAGAAAATTTTGCTAACGTTAAGCTTGCAAAGGCTGAGTCTTTAACAGACTGGTCAAAGCGACCTCTTGATAAAGAGCAGCTGGTATATGCCGAGGATGACGTGAGATATCTTCCCGCAATCTACAATCAAATGGTCGAGAAGCTCATCAAGCTTGATCGTTTGAGCTGGGTAAAGCCAGAGATGGACCAACATACTAATATTGAGCAGTATCGCCGAGACCCCTATCAGGCATATCTCCGTTTGAAACGTTCTGGCTCGCTTACGCGCAGACAACTTGCTATTGCTCGAGAGGTGTGCGCCTGGCGAGAAGAAACTGCTGCTAAAAGAGATGTTCCACGTAAGTGGGTGCTTTCTGACGAACTCATTATTGAGATTTGTCGCCGTGTTCCTACAACACCAGATAGACTGCGCAAAATCCGCGGCACTGAGCAAATCTCTCAAGGCGGGGCAGTGCATCTTCTAGATGCAATTAAGCGTGGACAAAAGACACCCGCAGATCAGTGTCCAAAAATCGAGCATCACGCTCATCCTTCAGCTGGCTCTGAAGGTGTTGTTGAGCTTATGTACGCTCTTATCAGGATTGTTTCAGAAAAAGAGGGAATTGCATCTCCGTTAATTGCCAATAAAGATGATCTTACTGATCTGCTTTTGGACAAGGCTGATGCAAGACTTAAAACTGGATGGCGTTATCAATTAGTAGGCAAGCAGCTTGTTGGACTACTCAATGGCGAGGTAGGACTAACAGTTAAAAATGGTCGAGTAGAGCTACTGTAAAAGCAGCTCCTAAACTTAAGAACAAGTAGCTACCTAAACTTAGTTTTAGCGTATATAAAACGCATGCTTAAGACGTTATTCTCCATAGCTTTAGAGTAAGAAGCACGTCTTTTCTTCTTATGTTCTTTAAGCATGAATACTCTTGCAAACCTGACTTTTTGTCCGGTGAGTTGGGTATACTCATCTTTATACATAGATAGGAGAAAAATATGTATTACTCAGGTGCGTTTATCCCATACGTTGTTCTAGTAGTTGCCTCGTTGGTGCTCGGATTGGGTACTCAGTGGTACATCAAACATGAATTTAAAAAGTATTCTTTAGTTCCTTCAGGGTTTAATACTACTGGCGCTTCTGTTGCTCGTACCATGATGGACACCAACGGTGCGGCCAATGTGGGCATTAAAAGAATTTCTGGTGAGCTCACTGATAACTTTGATCCACGTGACAATTGCCTGCACCTCTCTGATGCAAACTTTTCTGAGGGTAGCGTAGCTTCAGTTGCTGTTTCTTGCCACGAAGCTGGTCATGCTGTTCAGACGGCTAAGATGTATATGCCATCTCGCGTTCGTTCCGCTCTTGTTCCTGTTGTTAATTTTGCATCTGCAGCATGGATTTATGTCTTTATTGCTGGTATCTTGCTAAATGTTTCGGGCATGACCGTGCTAGCAATTTGGCTGTATGCATTTACCTTCTTGTTCCATATAGTTACGCTTCCTGTAGAGATTGATGCTTCAAGGCGCGGATTAGCCTTTTTGAAGGCAAACGCTCCCGCAGGCTTTGATTACAATGGCGCAAAAAAGGTACTGATTGCCGCCGCTCTTACTTACGTAGCTGCAGCAATGGTCTCTGCACTTCAGCTTCTGTATTTGCTTGGTTCTTCCAGAAGCAGGAACTAGTAATGGATCAGATTCAAGAGAAAGAAGATTCTGTTCTTTCAGTATCTGATGCGGTACTCTTTGCAAAAAATGAAGTTGCTTCAATGCCATCTATGACGGTGGTTGGAGAAGTTTCTGGATTTAGGGGTCCAAACTACAAGTCTGGGCATTGTTACTTTGACGTAAAAGACCCTGTTAGCTCTATGGCAGTTATTGTCTGGTCAAAGATTTATGCTGCTAGCGGCATTACGTTGCAAGACGGCATGAAAATCCAGATGACAGGAAAGTTTGATATTTACGCTTCAAGTGGCAAGCTTTCTTTTCATGCGCGTACCATTCAGATTGCCGGAGAAGGAGACCTTCGTCAAAAGGTGGCACAGCTTGCTAAAAAGTTAGAAAAAGAAGGTCTTACAGACATTTCCAGAAAGCGCTACATTCCAGAATTTTGTACACGCATTGGTGTAGTTACTTCACTTTCCGGCAGTGTAATTGATGACGTCAAGCGTACGCTTGCGCGCAGAAACCCTCTTGTAGAGCTTGAGGTGTCTGGCTGTGCTGTTCAGGGTGCTTATGCACCTGCAACTATTATTAGAGCTCTCCAGGTTGCTGCAACTACACATCCAGATGCAATTTTGCTGGTGCGTGGTGGAGGCTCATTCGAAGACCTTATGTGTTTCAATGATGAGGGAGTGGCTCGCGCTATTGCTGCATGTCCTGTTCCTGTTATCACAGGCATTGGTCATGAGCCCGATACCACCATTGCAGACATGGTTTCTGATAGAAGAACTTCAACGCCAACAGCTGCTGCAGAGTCTGTGGCTCCCGCTATTAGTGAGTTGCAAACTACGTTTAACAACAGAATTTCTCGCCTTGGAAATGCAACAAGAAAGATTTTGCAGTTCTATAAAACGGGACTTACAACTGTTGAGCAACGCTCTAACTTGGCAATGAAAAATGCTCTAGCAAGTAAACAGTATCAGCTAGAAAAGCTGTCTGACCGTCCTTGTTTGAAAGATCCTGCTTATATTATTTCAACAAGAATAGAAGACCTTAATCAGACTGAGCAAAGGCTTATGGACGCTCTGCCAGTGCTTCTTTCAAGAAAGAAAGAGACGCTTTCTGTTGAGTCGCAAAGGCTTACCAGAGCTAGTGCTGCCATGCTCCATCCACATGAGGCTTTGCTGTCTTCGCTTGCAGGAAAATTAGATGCACTCTCTCCTTTAAAAGTTCTTACAAGGGGATATGCGTATGTCCAAGATGAAAAGGGGTCTGTCATTAAAACAGCCAAAGATGCCTCGGTCGGAGATTCTTTGCTGGTCAAAATGACGGATGGAACAATTAAGGCAACTGTTTTTGATATAGAGCTTTCATAGATAAGGGGAACAACATGGATACTAAGAAGACTGAAGAGCTGACTTTTAAAGATGCTTCTATTGAGCTTGAGCAGATTGTACGTAAGCTTGAGGGTACAGACTTGGAGCTTGAGGAGTCTTTGGCTCTGTATGCTCGTGGTGTTGAGCTGGTAAAAGACTTACGTGGTAGGCTTGATACTGCTGAGCAAAAAGTAAAAGTTTTGCTTGATGAGTCTCAGGCTGGGGCGGCAATTACTGATACAACTGCAGCACCCTCCACTGCATATTTAGATGAATAGAGGAGAAGTTATGTCTGATTGTATTTTTTGTAAGCTGGCAAACAAAGAGATTCCTACAGACTTTCTTTATGAGGATGAAAATGTCGTAGCTTTTAATGACTTGCATCCTCTAACTCCTGTCCACATTCTTGTTGTTCCCAAGAAACATTACGACAACATCATTGATGGTATCCCTGCTAACACTCTTGAAAGTGTCACTAAAGCTATTGCTGCAGTAACAGAAAAAACAGGAATCAAAGAATCTGGTTTCCGCGTAATAACTAATACCGGCAAGCATGGTGGGCAGTCAATTAATCATGTGCACTTCCATGTTTTGGGTGGCAGGCAACTTGATGATTCAATGGGTGAAGAATAAAAATATTTAAGTTTTTTGCTCGTCTATTTAGTCTCAAGACATCTTGGGGTTTATTATGTCATGCGGTTATGTTTGTTTAAAGTAGGAGAGAAGAAGACTAACCAGTCTTACACAGCTTCACAGAAAGAGGAGTTACATGAACGTACTGGTTATCAACGCTGGCAGCTCATCTCTTAAGTATCAGCTTCTGGACGTTGACACTCGCGAGGTTTATGCAAAGGGAAACTGCGAGCGTATTGGCATCGAAGGTTCTTTTGTTGGCCATGAGGAGCTTGGTGGAGAGAAGCAGAAACTTGAGGTTGCTCTTCCTGATCACAAGACTGCTATTAAGCATGTCTTTGACATCCTTAAGACTATTGATAAGCCAATCGATGGCATTGGTCATCGTGTTGTTCAGGGTGGTTGGTACTTCCCAGAGTCTGCTGTTGTAGACGATGAGGTTCTGGCTCAGGTTCGTGAGGTTGCTCCACTTGCTCCTCTTCATAACTATGCTGAGGCTGATGTTATTGAGATTTGCCGCGAGCTCTTCCCAGAGGTTGGCAATGTAATCGTTTGCGATACTTCTTTCCACTTCAATATGCCAGAGAAGGCACATCGCTATGCTCTTCCTCGCGATGTCGTTGACAAGTATCACGTTCGTAAGTACGGTGCTCACGGTACTTCTCACCGCTACATTTGGCGTGCAACTAATGAGTTTACCAACGGTCAGACTCATAAGCTGGTCAGCTGCCACCTAGGTTCTGGCGCTTCTCTTTCCGCTATTGAGGATGGTCGCGATCTTGAGACCACCATGGGTCTTACTCCACTTGATGGCCTTATCATGGGTACTCGTTGCGGCACTATTGACCCAGCTACTGTGTTTTATCTCTCTCGCGTTGGTGGTTACTCCATCGATGAGATTGATACTATGATGAACAAACAGTCCGGTCTTCTCGCTCTGTCTGGACATTCCGATTCTCGTGATATTGAGGATGGCGCTCATGCAGGCGATAAGGACTGCCTACTTGCACTTGAGATGTTCTATTATCGTACGTCTCAGCTCATTATGGTGATGGCTCAGGCTATGCACGGCTTTGATACCATGGCATTCTCTGCTGGTATTGGTGAGAACTCCGATGAGATGCGTCTTGGCGTTGTCAAAGAGCTTGAGTGGATGGGTGTCAAGATTGATGAGGAGAAGAACAAGGTTCGCTCCGGTGAAATCCGTGATATTTCCGCTCCAGATTCAAAGGTACGCGTCCTTGTTGTTCCTACCAACGAGGAGTATATGATTGCTCTTGACGTTCAGGAGCTTCTGGGCAAGTAAGTTTTGCTACAAACTGTGGTACTTAGTAACTCCCGCATAAATTTGCGGGAGTTTTTTGTTTGAAGTTGTTTCTTCAGCTTAAAGAGCCACAAAATGAAATGCATTACGAGGCGTCGCGCCGTGTCCAACTACTTTGCCGCAATACACAAAGCCAGCACGGGTAAGCGTTTTTGTCATAGCGGCATTTGCTTCATGAGTATCGGCGCGAACGTTTGAATAGTTCTCGCAAATCCAGTTGAACATAAAGCTTGCAATTCCGCGACCTGTATATTTAACAGCTACTCGATGAATGACAACATAATCGAGGTCGTTTATCCAAGCGCCTTCGGTAATATTTGTATATGCTTCGTCAGGGCCAGGTAAGAGCGAGAAACAGCCGACAATTTCTTCTGGTTTATTTTCTTCACAGACTACAAAAAGGCCGCGGTTTTCATAATCAGCAACAGCATCTTCTAAAAGTGGGTAATTTTTGGTCCATTGGAATGTGTTGTTATGCTGAGCCATAGTCTGGCGGCCGATGTCATATAAATCTGCAATAGCCCCAAGGTCTTTACTATTTGCTCTTCTAATGCGCATTAGAAGACCTTTACGCTCAATGTTTTAGCAATACTCTGACCTGGCTCAAGGTATAGGATACCTGGCTTGTGCTCAAAGACGCCATCAGTATCAACGGTATCTGCAATTCCACACCATGGCTCAAGAGCAACAAATGGACAACCAGGAGCGGCACTCCAAATGCCCAGATAATCAAAGCCTTCAAAATCCATCTGAATGCCATGAGCCTTAGACGAAGCTTCCGCATTAGCTGCAAGTGTAATACGTCTATCAGGGACGTCTTCAAGTGTGATGGTCTTCTCGCGATCAATAAGCTCCCAAGACAAATCAAGCGTATCGGAATCCACAATAAGCTTCTGTGGTGTTGCGTAGTCACAAAGACCATCGTCGGTAATGGAAGGGCCGTAGCTGGTCCAGGAGCGCGTAAACGAGAGGTGATACTGGTCTAATGAGCTTGCCTTAACGCCAGGGATCGGAATGTTGAACGCTGGGTGAGCGCCAAGGGTAAACGGCAGTACAACGTTTGCGGGATTGGTGACCTCATACGTTTGCGTGAGAGTGTCGCCATCTACCGAGAAAATCAGCTTCAGTTCAAAGTCATAGGGGTAAGACTTGCGAGTCTCTTCGGTACTTTTTAGCTGGAGCGTTACAGAAGAGGGACTCTGCTCGACAACTTTAAACTGGTTGAGGCGAGCAAGTCCATGACGGGCAAGAGAGATGGTACCTTCTGCAGACTTTGCTTCACCGTCTTTGAGAACGCCAACAATGGGGAAGAGGATAGGAGCTCGTCTTGGCCACCAGTTGGAATCGCCTTGCCAGAGGTATTCCGACTCACCTTTGCGTAAGCTCATGAGCTGTGCGCCCATGGTGTCAATTGAAGCGGTAAGGGAGCCGTTAGAAATAGAAATGATTTCAGACATAGATGCCTCCAGCTAAAGAATAAGCCAGCCTTTTTTGAGACTGGCTTAGTATACCAAGTTAGAAGTGCAGAAAGACTAGTTGTTATCTGCCATCTGAGCCTGAACAGCAGTAATTGCAACAACGCCAACAATGTCGTCAGCGGAGCAACCGCGGGAGAGGTCGTTGACAGGACGAGCAATGCCCTGAAGGATTGGACCGTATGCCTCAGCACCACTGAAGCGCTGAACAAGCTTATAGCCAATGTTGCCAGCCTCAAGGTTAGGGAAGACCAGGATGTTTGCGTTTCCTGCAACCTTAGAGAATGGAGCCTTGAGCTTGCCAACCTCAGGAACAAGAGCTGCGTCAAGCTGAAGATCGCCGTCGAGTGCAAGCTCAGCGTTCTTCTCGTGAGCAAGCTTTGTAGCCTCCTGGACCTTCTCGGCAGTTGCACCGCCAGCAGAGCCCATAGTGGAGTAGGAGAGCATGGCAACGCGAGGCTCGTCGCTCATGAATGCGCGCCAAGAATCAGCGGAAGCAAGAGCAATTTCGGAGAGCTCCTCTGCAGATGGATCAATGTTAAGACCACAGTCAGCAAAGAGCAGGGTGCCGTCCTCGCCAAAGTCAGTTGAAGTGCTCATGATAAAGAATGCAGAAACAAGCTTGGTACCAGGAGCGGTCTTGATGATCTGCAGTGCAGGTCTAAGGGTGTTTGCAGTAGAGTGGCAAGCACCAGAAACCAGACCGTCAGCATCGCCCATCTTGACCATCATGGTTGCAAAGTACGTAGCGTCGTTCATCTGCTTGCGAGCTTCCTCAATGGTGACGCCCTTGCGAGCACGAAGTTCAGCAAACTTCTGAGCATATGCCTCATGGCGCTCGTCAGTAGCAGGGTCTACTACAGTTGCGCCTGGAACATTAATCTGCTCAGGATCGCCAAGAATAATGACCTTTGCAATACCTTCTGCAACAATCTTCTTAGCTGCATCGATGGTACGCTGGTCCTCGCCCTCTGGAAGAACAATAGTCTTTACGTCGGACTTAGCGGTTTCTTTCATACGGTCAAGAAACTTGCTCATGTGTCGTGCTCCAATCATACTTTGACATCTGTGCCTCGTTGAATTTTGCACTTCTCAGCTTGTAGTTTGTATAAAAGCTAGACACAAAAAGCTAAGAAATGCATTTTCACACCAGTTGCATATTTTACGCCTAACGGCACAGCTTTGTGCCCCGCATGACTCACTTTATGGCCACGTGTTAAAATGAGTGAAGTTTCACATACAAATCCTGCGCACTTAGGCGCACACGGAGGTTTACATGTCTATCAATCATGGTCTTCCTGCCGGTTTTAACCCCGACAACTACGATGTTATTGTTGTTGGAGCTGGCTATGCAGGAGCAGTTGTTGCTCGTCGTATGGCAGAAAACTGCAATTCAAAGGTAGCAATCTTTGAGCGCAGAAACCACATTGCCGGTAACGCTTACGATCGTCTTGATGACGCGGGTGTTCTTGTTCACGAGTACGGTCCACACATCTATCACACCATGAGCGACCGCGTTCACCAGTTCCTCTCGCGCTTCACTGAGTGGACTAATTACCAGCACAAAGTTCTGGCTAATATTAACGGCCAGCTGATGCCTGTTCCTTTTAACCACCAGTCTTTGAAGCTTGCCTTTGGAGAAGAGCGTGGCGAGAAACTCTATCAGAAGCTGGTTCTCACGTTTGGTGAGAACGTCAAAGTTCCTATCATGGAGCTTCGCGAGAAGAACGATCCAGATCTGGAAGAGATTGCCGACTACGTTTACGAGAACGTCTTCCTGCACTACACCATGAAGCAGTGGGGAAAGACTCCAGACCAGATTGACAAGTCCATCACAGGTCGCGTTCCAATCTTTGTCGGCGATGATGACCGTTACTTCCCAGGTGCAACGTATCAGGGCATGCCAAAAGAGGGCTACACCAAGCTCTTTGAGAACATGCTTGACCATGATTTGATTGATGTCTTCCTAGATGTTGATGTCCGTGACATCATGAAGCTCACCGCTTCTAACGTGAGTGTTTGCGAGAAACCATTTGCAGGTGAGGTAATCTATACCGGTCCTCTGGATGAGCTCTTCAACCTTGATCAGGGCGCTCTGCCATATCGTACGCTTGATATGCAGTTTGAGACGCTTGATCAAGATCAGTTCCAGCCTGTTGGTACCGTCAATTACACCACCAGTGAGGACTTTACTCGTATCACCGAGTTTAAGAATATGACTGGTCAGGTTCTTCCTGGTAAAACAACCATCATGCGTGAGTACTCACACGCCTATGTTCCAGAAAGTGGCCAGACTCCTTATTACGCTATTCTCGAGCCAGAAAATCAGGAGCTGTATCGCTCTTACAAGGAGCGCACTTCTGGTATTCTGAACTTCCATGCAGTTGGTCGTCTTGCTGAGTATCGTTACTACGATATGGATGGCGTTGTTGCTTCTGCGCTGGAACTTTCTGACGAGCTTATTGCTCATCAGGCATAGGGAGCTTGCATGAAAAAGACAATTACCTTTGGTATTCCATGCTATAACTCTTCTGAGTACATGGATCACTGTATTGAATCTATTCTTGAGGGCTCTGATTACGCCGATGACGTGCAGATTGTTATTGTTGATGACGGCTCTGTAAAAGATGACACTGCTGCTAAAGCTGATGCTTGGCAGGAGCGTTACCCCAACATCATCAAAGCAGTTCACCAAGAGAACGGCGGCCACGGCATTGCTGTTATGAAGGCTGTTTCTCATGCTGACGGTGTGTACTTCAAAAACATTGATTCAGATGACTGGGTAGACGGGGACGCTCTGAAGACCTTCCTTCAGCAGCTCCGCACCTTTATTGCCTCTGATAATCTTGTTGATTTGGTACTCTCCAACTACGTCTACGAGCACGTTGAGGATAATACCCAAAACTTTGTAGACTATCGCGATGCTGTTCCTACCAACAAGATTATTGGCTGGGACGAGATTGGTCGCTTCAAGCTGTCTCAGTACCTTTTGATGCACGCAATTACCTACCGCGTTGAGGTTCTGCGCTCTGCAAATATCCAGATGCCTGAGCACACCTTCTATGTGGATAACGTCTATGCCTACGTTCCATTCCCTAAGGTAAAGACTATCTACTACGTTGATGTTGACCTGTATCGTTATTTCATTGGCCGAGACGATCAATCAGTTAACGAGAAGGTTTTAACAAGCCGCGTTGATCATTATTGGCGCGTAGCGCGCAATATGATGCACGCATATCACATCTACGACGACATCTCTTCTCCACGTCTTCAGACGTACATGATGAGTTACTTCACTATCATCATGGCCATCTGCTCAGTCTTCTCTAAGATGAGCGACCGCGAGGATGCCATGGATCAGTTGGAGGAGCTCTGGGATGAGCTTCGCGCTTATGACAAGAAGATGTACCGCAAGGCTCGCTACGGTCTTGTAGGCACCGCTACAAATCTTCCTGGCAAGATTGGTAAGACGGTCACTATTGGTGGCTATCGTGTAGCTCAGAAAGTTGTTAAGTTCAACTAAACGTTCTTTCAAATCTAAAGGCAAAACCCTCGCATCCACGGCGATACGAGGGTTTTCTATTATCTGTAGAAGTGTCTTTAGTGCTTACGTCCCGCAAGAGCATGTTCTAGATAGTCATGATTGCCGGTAAATTTAACCAACTCACGAGAAAGCAAAGAGACAGGGAGTCCCACGACATTCTCGTAATCTCCCTGAATGCTCTGAACTAGATAGCGACCATTTCCCTGAATGCCGTAAGCTCCAGCTTTGTCCATGGGTTCTCCTGAGGCAACATAGGCAGCAATCTCGTCTTCGGAGAGTTCAAAGAACGTAACATCTGTAGTTTCTACAAACGTTACAGCAACAACGGATGGTGCTCCGTCAGGAGAAGGGGACTTGAAAGCCTTAAAGCGACGTAAGGCGACGCCTGTAGAAACATGGTGAGTCTGGCCAGAAAGCTTAGAAAGCATGTGTTTGGCATCTTCAGCGTCTGTAGGCTTGCCAAAAACCTGGCCGTCATCTGTCCAGACAATGGTATCTGCGGCAAGCACAATCTCATTGTTGAGCTGCTCAAAGTTAGGCTGCTCCATGAGCTTATAGCACACTGCAATGGCTTTTTCTTGAGCCAGGTGCTTTACCAGTGCAAGGGGTTTCTCGTCAACTTTTTGAGCTTCATCAATATCAGCAGGCATAACCTGTGGATCTATTCCCATAGACTGCATAAGTTCAAGGCGCCTAGGGGATTGTGATGCAAGAATCATATGCGTTCCTATCAGTTGTGCTTATGCTGATACTGTACCCAAAAAAGAAGCCTGATAGGCGAGAAACCCATCAGGCTTACATACTAAGAAAGAAAAGCTAAGCTAAAACTAGTCAAGCTCAATAGCGGTGACTGGGCAGCCATCGCAAGCCTCCTGTGCTGCGTCCTCTGCAGCCTCAGGAACCTCTTCCTCAATAGCGTGAGCAAGACCGTCGTCGCCGATCTCGAATACCTCAGGAGCAGTGCTCTCGCAGAGACCGCAACCGATGCAATCCTCATTAACTGTTGCCTTCATAATACATTCCTCTCCGTATCTCGAGCCCCTTACTCGAGTAATACTTATCTTGCATTCAAGAGTACTTGATTGCAATGTATTTTTTACACGTTTCTTTGCTGTTATGCAACAACAAAGACGCAGATAATTGAAAGAACATTACTTGGAGTAGTAAGTGCACATCTGACCTGCATATATAAAAGGTTTAATTTTTAGAATTTGATACATTTTAACTGCATCGCCGCTTAGGGTACGAATCTAATACTAAAGGGTGCGAAAATTTAGTATGTGGTACAAAATCAATAAGCTCACAGCGATGTTCATCCTAAAATTAAACTAAGAAGTATTACGCGTTACAAGAATCTTGTTCTATCTGGCAGGGTTCTTTTTTATGCAACATTAGGCGAATTGCCATTACCGCATAAATTTTTTGACAAACAAGTTAGTTTATGGTAATTTGCTCCTTACCGAGAATAATCTCGGTAAGGAAAGGAAAATGATGGCCAGAGAACGATTAGATCCGGAAATGCGTAAGGAAGACATTCAAAAGGCTGCTATGGCACTCTTTTCTTCTAAGGGTTTTAACAATACAACGATGGATGATGTTCGTGAAAAATCCGGTTTATCAGCCGGCGGGTTATACCATTACTACAAAAATACGGCAGAAATCCTCTACGACATTATGGACAGAGGAAGCAGGATGCGTGAAGCAACGGTAACAAACACGGTTCAACATATGGGGAACAAGCTTACGCCACATATCTTGGCTGAAGTTGTCGTCGATAAAATGTTGGCGAATAATTCTTTTACGTCTATCTATGTCATGTTTCTTGGTGAGATTAAGAAAAATGAACAGCTTAATGCATTATATGAAAAACTCAAGAGGGATTCTATTACTTACTTTAAGAATTTTATGAATGGGTACGACTGCGGATTGCTTACTGATGATGACTATGAATTTGTAACGAATCTCATCAATGCAAGCTTGTTATCCTGTGAAATTTTAGATACGCATGAAAATTTTCTAAAGAACAGACAGCACTTGGTATCCATGCTTGAAGGTTATTTTACTCGTTCGACTTTTCAGTAAGCGGAAGTTTCCGGACTCTAAAATCTTTCATCAATTTCCGCATTTCATTCATTTACTAAGGAGGTTTTTTGATATGAACTTATTGAAAAAGTACATCGCCAAAAATAAGACCGGCTACTTTTTCTCGATTCTTTTGGCCGTTTTGGGTGTACTGGCAGGACTTTTTACCTATGTGCTTTTGAGCAAAATGATCGTTGCCCTCATTGCGGGGAATACAGATTTTGCTTTTTATACTAAAGGAGTCCTCAGTATTCTCGCACTGCTGTGCGCAAAAGAAGTTTTTATGGGTATTTCCACCACGATTTCTCATACAGCGACCTATGGTGCTTTGTGTGAAATTAGGCGAGATATCATGGACAAACTTTTCAAAATGCCGTTAGGAAACATTTTGAATTTAAGCACAGGAAAGCTAAAAGATGTCATCGTGAATCAAGTTGACAGCATGGAAACAACCCTGGCACACCTGATTCCTGAAATGACCGCTAATATTGTTGGCCCGGTTTTACTTCTTGTTTACATGTTTGTACTCGATTGGCGCGTTTCGCTCTTGGCACTGGTTCCTCTTGTAATCGGAATGTTCTTTATGGCCGGCCCGATGAAGCGTATGCCTAAAATGTTTCCCAAAGCAGTCAAAATCGGTCAAGACATGAACAACTCGATTGTGGAATATATCAACGGCATTGAGGTCATTAAGTCCTTTAATCAAGGCGATACATCCTATAAAAAATACAGCGATAATGTTTATGCCAAAGCAGATTATTACTGCAAGTGGATGGGTTCGAACAACAACGACTATGCGGTGAGCATGTCGCTTGCACCGATGGGTATTTTAACCATCATTCCATTTGGTCTTTTCTTCTGTATGCAAGGTAGCCTAAGCGGCGCTCATCTTTTGATGTTGATTATTTTATCGTTTGGCACAATCTCAAATATCATGCAGGTGATGTCTTATGAGGACGATATGGGTCGCATCAAAACCATTGCCGGTGAGATTGAAAAAGTTCTCAACTCAAAAGAGTTGTCCCACGCAACCGGTACACAAAACATTTCACGCTATGACATCACTTTCGATCACGTGAATTTCTCTTATGATGACAACAAACAGGTTATCAAGGATGTCAATCTGCACATCAATGAAGGTAGTGTTAATGCACTCGTCGGGTATTCTGGCTCAGGAAAATCGACCGTTGCAAAGCTCCTCGCCGGATTTTGGGATACCGATAGTGGCACCATAACAATTGGTGGCATAGCTCTCACGGATATGTCTTTAGAACAGCTGTCGGATGCTATTTCTTATGTATCTCAAGACAATTATTTGTTTGATATTTCCATCAAAGATAATATTCGCATCGGCAAAAAAGATGCAACGGATGAGGAAATTATAGAAATCGCTAAAAAATCGGGCTGCCACGATTTCATTATGAAGCTCTCACAAGGCTATGAAACGGTTGCCGGAGAAGGTGGCGGGCATCTCTCCGGCGGTGAGCGCCAGCGCATCTCTATTGCACGCGCCATGCTCAAAGATGCACCGATTGTCATTTTGGATGAAGCCACTTCCTATATCGATCCTGAAAACGAAGCTATTTTGCAAGATGCCATCGCCACATTGGTAAAAGGCAAAACGCTCATTATTATTGCCCATCGACTGAAAACCATTGCAGATGTGGATCAAATATTTGTAATCCATGATGGACATGTTGAAAATCACGGAACACACGATGAACTCTTAAAAGATTCTCCGGTTTACCAAGAATTGTGGAGTGCGGCCATGCGAGGTGAAGAAAATGATTAATACATTTAAGAAGTTATGGAAATTTGCAGAGCGTGAGCAAGGAATGATCCGCTCTTCGGTGATCTGGAGTTTTTTGGGCGCGATTTTTAACGTTTTTCAATTTATGGCCATCTATTTGGTCATTGCGGCGATTATAAAGCAGGAAATTACGTGGCAGACAATTGGTATGTGCAGCGCATTCTTATTGCTTTCCTTACTGGGCATCATTATTTCTAAGAAAAATTCCATGCTTAAGCAAACGCATGCCGGCTATTTTACAGCCGCAAATAAGCGTATCGCTATGGGAGAAAAAATCAAAAAAGTGCCAATGGGTTTTTTCAATGATTTTAGCTTAGGAAATTTAACGGCCATTGCGACGACAAAGTTGGACAGTCTCGAAACTTGGGTGCCCGTACTTTTTATTATGGTATTCGGCGGTCTGCTTGTAACCGTGGTATTTATCCTATCCCTTTTTATGCTGCACTGGAAAATTGCACTCATTGCTATCGCTGGGTCTTTGATTTTCTTGGCGGCGGCCGCCTTAATGCAGCAAAGATCTAAAAAGAGTTCGGATCGAGTTTCTGTTGTACAAAACGATCTCACGAAAGAAGTTCTGGCAACCTTGCAAGGTATGCAGATCATCAAGTCCTATAACTTGGGCGGACAAAATAACAACAAGCTAGATCAAAGTTTTGAAGAAACAAAAAAATCGACGTTGAGCCTTGAAAAGGCCGTTACACCTTACACGGTACTGCTGAAAATCATCATTGCGATCACGATTTCGGTTATGATTGCCACAGCACTTTCATGCTTCTTTTCGGGAGAGCTTTCTTTGGACTATACCATTATGACGCTGGTTGCCAGTTTTGTGATTTTTAACAGTTTATTGGCTTCTGGTAGTGCTATGGCCATGCTTAGAACCATTGACAACGCGATGGATTCTTATGATTACGTCAATCAAATGCAAGATATGCCGGAAGGTCATATCAATGATGCACTTCAGCAACACGATATTGAATTTAAAAATGTTTCCTTTGCCTATGGCGAAAAACCAATCTTAAATAATGTGTCTTGCTATATCCCTGAAAGATCAATGACGGCTATCGTAGGGCCGTCTGGTTCAGGGAAAACAACTTTTTGCAATTTGATCTCTCGCTTTTGGGATGTCAATTCAGGAGAGATTCGCCTCGGAGGAAAGAACATAAAAGATTACTCCCTTGAATATCTCATGAATAATATTTCGATGGTCTTCCAAGATGTCTATCTTTTTGCCGATACGATTGAAAACAACATTAAATTCGGATGCCCAAATGCCAGTCGCGATGATGTGATTGCGGCGGCAAAAAAGGCCCAGTGCCATGACTTTATTTCCGCCTTGCCCGATGGCTATCAGAGCATGATTGGAGAAGGTGGAACAAGTCTTTCCGGTGGTGAAAAACAGCGCATCTCAATTGCCAGAGCAATGCTGAAAGATGCACCGATTATCATCTTTGATGAAGCTACTGCAAATGTTGATCCGGAAAACGAAGACAAGCTGAAAGCAGCCATTGAAGCCCTTACTCAAAACAAAACCGTCATCATGATCGCGCACCGCTTGAAGACGATTCGTAATGCAAACCGGATTTTGGTACTGAACAAAGCAGGGATTGAGCAGTGCGGCACACATGATGAATTGATGCTGCAAGGAGGTCTTTATCGAGATCTTATCGAATCGAGAAGCAAGGCGGAAAGCTGGAGATTCGCAAATTAAAGTTTGGAACTAACAACAACATCTTCGACATAAAAATTGGTATATGCAATTTTAGGTTATGGGATCATGATTCCGATTACTCTGATTGCAGGGATTGTCTGCGAGCTGATTATTGGAAAGATACATGTCATCTGCCTTTTCTCCAGAACAAGCAGCACATGTGGAGACTATAGCGTTGCTACAAAAGACCAATACCTGAAAATCCTTCATTAGTAGCTGCAAAGCTACTAATGAAGGATAAATTTACAGAAATAGATGCCAAGGAAACTTATAGAGCAAAATCAATTAAGGGAAATGTTTATAACTGGAATACAGTAATAGGGGATGGTTGCAGAATCATCCTTTTTTGTGCAAAAACGAAGAACTTTGTATATTGCATTTTGATATTAGGCTCCCAGTATCAGTGAAGAATCACAGTCTTCAACATCATAATGATGGAAAGAAAGTCTATCTTGACAAAATAGCTCTATATGATTATAACTATGTTCATAGTTATATAGATACTAAACTTCAGATACAAGTTACAAAAATAAGAAGGTATGGTTATGGCCACAAAAAATATTTATGTTGCAGAAGCTGATCTACACTTATTTGATGATGCTGCCAAGTACGCCGGAAGTGTTTCTGCCGCTGTGATACAGGCACTTCAGGACTTTCTAAGTGTTCAACACAACAAAAGCGAAGGATATGACAAGATTGAGTTAAACCTCTATGAAAAAGGGGTAAGAAGAAAGGTAATGTTCTATGGTATGGAGATTACTCGTGTAGAACGTCCGGTAGACGGTGGAATAAGGATTGACACGATTTATAAAACTGCAAAAGAGCAGCTTGCGGTGGCAACCAAGGTTCGCAAGGAGCTTCCGAATTGGGCGAAAGGAAATCCACACGTATGGGAAAACCCGCAGTCTTGGTCACATGATTTTTGGAATCTGGGGGACAGAGTGTTAAACGTATATCCTGACATAGAGAGCCTAAAGGAGAAGGATGCGTATCTTGCCGAGTGCTGCGAATCTTCTCTTTCGGAAAAGCCTTATGAGTTTTTGGATATTTAGATTAGGCATAAATACTAGATTTATAGAGCTATAACAAGCAAATAATGAGATAGCTTTGTGTTTATAAAAGACACCCCCTAAAAAATCCAGCGTCAATTCACGCCGGACTTTCATTCACGTTCTTCCGTTTCGTAAGTCTACAATAAGCCCTTATTTACAGTGTTATTCTAAGCGACAGCCACCAAACTTTGTATCATTTTAAGAAATTCATCCTTCATCATCCTATGCATGAATCGTGCTTAATTAACATTTCCCACTTCACACCCTGAGTGCAAGGTGGATGCACTTAGCTCTTTTTTGAGCATAACAATTTCACTAGTCCTGTACTCTTCAACAAATCCATTCTTAAAAAACATCGTGACTGATGGATTGTCTATGGCGATATCATCATAGAGCTGCTTAATACCGTTCTGTTTAGCCGCATTACAGAGCAAATTTAATCCAATGCTGCCGTAGCCCATTTTTCTATATGGTGCGTAGACTATGACGTCTGCAAGATAAATATTCTTATCGCTATCAAAGTGATAGGCGACCTCTCCAATAAAATGACCGCCGCTATCCATTAAATACCTGTAATAACGTTTATTCTCATGCTTTACAATCCAAAAATCATACCAGCCATGCCACGTCTCTTTTGGGAAAGGAATTGTATCTCCCCATGCATGGTTATATGACATCGTTTCTTCATCTGCCATCATCTTCTGACGAAACCAAAGATCTTCTAAAGACGGTGTATAAAGGGTAATGGGGCTTTTACATTCTTCTTTCATCAACGGGTCCACGCGTCTCTTTCTTATCTATTGAGAAATCATACTTAGTGCCATTAAAAGTCTTCTTTAGCCTCCACCGTATCAATTTCAGCGGGCTACCCGCTTTAGTAGACAAACGTTTTCCACATGGAAGGTCTGTGGGAATAGGTCCACCGGGGTTACACTTGCGGGTTTGTATGTACCAATCTCAACAAAGCGCTTTAAATCACGCGCCAGTGTTGCAGGATCACAAGAAACGTATGCAATAGCACGTGCAGGCTGCTTGGAAAGTTGCTGAATTACGTCAGGAGCAAGCCCTGCACGAGGTGGGTCAACAATAATAACGTCGGCATCTGTATCAGGGAATTCTCTACCTGCGTCTCCGCCTACTGCATCAACGTTGTCAAGCTTTGCTAATTCAAGGTTTCGACGAAGATCTCTAACAGCTGGACCATAGGCCTCAACAGCAGAAACAAATCCTGCACGTTTTGCCAGAGGAAGCGTGAAGGTTCCCGCTCCACAATAGAGGTCCATAGCCTCATCGTCTGGCTGAACATCCAAACCAGAAAGTACAAGCTCAACGAGTTTCTCGGCACCTTTAGTGTTGACTTGGAAAAACGAAGGTGCAGAAAGCTGCATCTTCTGACCATCAATAAGCTCGCTCCATGAGCCGGAGCCGCTTAGACGCTCAACTCCTACAACACGGCGTGCCTTACTTGGACCTTTGGTCATAACGCGGACAACACTTGTTGCTTTTACTGCGTCATCCAAAACGCGGGCTATTTGTGTGCGTGGGAAGCCGCTCGGAGCGGTCCAGAGCGCCATCTCAAGCTCTCTCGTGCGTCTAGATACTCTGATGCCAATACGTTCTATATCAAGCTCGTGAGAGCCCGAGAGATAGGAGAGGGCACCGCTTACGGCACCAACTGCCTTCTGGTTGCTCTTATCTAAGAGCGGACAGTCTTTAATGCGAACAATGTCCTGTCCATTAGGCGCATACATGCCTACCAGGGTTTTATTGCCATTGCGTTTAAACGCCAGTTCAATTTTATTGCGATAGCCCCATGGTTCGCCGGGGGAAACAATGTCTTTTACCAGCTCAGAAACATCATCGTGTGAAAAATGCCCAATGCGTTCAAGAGCAGATATCACGCTGTTGCGTTTCTCGACAAGTTGCTGCTCGTAGACAATGTTGCCCCAAGGAGTGGCGCCCGTGAGTGCTACAAAGGGATTGGGGCGAGGTTCTCTGAACGCAGAAGCTTCCAAAACCTTTACAAGTTGTGCGCGAGAAAATCTGTCTGTGTCCTCGGTAATCTGTGCGCTGATAGTATCTCCAGGGACGGCGCCACCAGAGATGAAGACTGTTTTCCCTTCTGAAGTATGAGCGATGGCGTCTGGGCCATAACTCATACGTTCAACATGTAAGGTGAGCTCAGACACTTAGTAGACCATTCCCATTGCCTCGCGAACCTCGTCAAGCGTGGTGTTAGCAATAACGTTTGCACGAGCATTCCCGTCGTGGATGATGTCTCGAATAAGGTCTGGTTGAGCTGCAAACTCTGCGCGCCTCTGACGAATTGGCTCAAAGTAGGAGTTAACAGCATCGATGACGTAAGCCTTGAGAGCTCCGCCGCCGCCCATACCAATCTCATCAGCAATTTCTTTTGGATCACGACCAGTACAAATGCCAGCAGTGGTAAGAAGCGCAGAGACTCCAGGACGATTGTCTGGGTCAAAGGTAATCATGCGCTCAGAATCAGTCTTGGACTTTTTAATGAGCTTGGCAGTTTCTTCGGCTGTCATAGAAAGCGAGATTGCATTGCCATAAGACTTACTCATCTTGCGGCCATCAAGACCAGGAATCAATGGGGTAGAGGTGAGAAGACCAGAAACCTCTGGGAATACCTTTCCATAACGCTCATTAAAGCGACGAGCAATCTTAGAAGTAATCTCAATGTGAGGCAGCTGATCACGACCAACAGGAACAACATTTCCTTTGCAGAAAAGAATGTCGCATGCCTGGTGAACAGGATAGGTGAGGAGAAGACCTGTGAGAGCATGTCCAGATGCTTCCTGCTCTGCCTTAACGGTTGGATTTCTATGAAGCTCAGACTCGGTAACAAGCGAGAGAAACGGCAACATAAGCTGATTGAGAGCTGGAACTGCAGAATGCGTGAAAATCATGGTCTTCTCTGGATCAATTCCGTATGCCAGATAATCAATAACCATATTGTAGACATTGTCTGCAATATGCTCAGTGGTGTCTCTGTCTGTAATGACCTGGTAGTCAGCAATAATAATATTGGTATGAACACCAAGATTTTGGAGTCTTACGCGCTCAACAATAGTGCCAAAGTAATGTCCAAGGTGAAGTCTTCCGGTGGGACGATCCCCTGTAAGCATGTTGTACTTTCCTGCATGCTCAGCTAAATCAGCCTGGATTTCATCAGAACGGCGAACAGCTGCTTCATAACTGCCTTCGTTTGGCATAATGACTCCTTGAAAAAATATTAATGCGTGAACTTAGTAAGTTTACCGCATTCCAAGCTTTTTGCGTTCAAGGGAACGGGCGATAAGGACTTGCTTGCGCAGCTCAGGAATCTTTTTGCCATCCATGGCAGGAGTGTCAGCAAGTTTGTAAGGGATGCCTAGCTCTTCATACTTTTTTACGCCCATCACGTGATAGGGAAGTAGATCTAATCCAATAACGTTATCCCAGTGAGCAATGATCCTACCAACGCCAGCAAGTTCTTCTGGTGAATCAGTAATTCCAGGCACTACAACATGTCTGATAAGAACTTTAATGCCTCTACGATTAAGCTCATCGCCAAACGCAAGTGGCCTTTCTGAGCCAACTTCGCAAAGACTAATGTGGCCCTTTGGATCAGAGTGCTTGATATCAAGGAGCACTAAATCAGTGTTATCAAGAACGCGCTCAAATTTTTCTGGAGTTTCTGGATTATACGCAATGCCAGAAGAGTCAAGACAGGTATGAATGCGTCCTTGCGGGTCACTATGAGCCGCTTCAAAAAGAGCCCCAATAAACTCTGGTTGAGCGAGTGGTTCACCACCAGTAGCCGTAATTCCACCGTTTCTATAAAAAGCTCTATTGCGGTTAAAGGTGGCAAGTATTTCTTGTACCGATACTTCTGTTCCAATACCAAATTGCCAGGTATCTGGATTGTGACAATAGGCACAGCGCATGGGACATCCCTGGGTAAACACAACCAGGCGAGTTCCAGGACCATCTACAGTACCAAAGGTCTCAATAGAGTGGACCCGCCCACAAACTGTGAGCGGGTCATTGAGATCCATGTGAGTATCAGAACAAGACATGGACAAGAAATCCTTAGAGAGCGTCGTGGAAGGTACGAGAAATAACGTCGTCCTGCTGCTCTTTGGTAAGGGAATTGAACTTAACAGCGTAACCAGAAACGCGAATGGTCAGCTGAGGATACTTCTCTGGGTGTGCCTGAGCATCAAGAAGAGTGTCCTTAGTAAAAACGTTAACGTTGAGGTGATGACCGCCCTTCTCGGCATAGCCATCAATCATGTTTACAAGGTTGTCAATCTGCTCGGAAGCTACTTCGTTGGACTGCATGTGTTTCTCCTTACGAGTTTGTTGACGAGAAGAAACGTGTAGATAGATCTTCTCGCCAGGGCTTGTTATTTACGATCCTCAGCACCTTCAGCTGCGGATGGATCTGCCTCACAGGCACAATCAATCTTGTTCTCAATCTGAATATCAAGATTCATATCAGAGAAGTCGATGTGCTCAAGGTCAAGCTCACTGCCATGGAAGTAGACGTCAGAGCCCTTACCAAGAGCGTTAGGAATGATTGAGAAGGTATTGGAAATACCGTCCTGTGCGTCGTTAAATGGAAGCTTAGCAACGGAGGCTAGAGACGCAACGGCACCGTGGGTATCGCGGTGGTGCATTGGGTTAGCACCAGGAGCAAAAGGAACGCCCGCGCGGCGGCCGTCAGGGGTGTTGCCGGTAGCCTTACCATATACAACGTTTGAGGTAATGGTCAGGATAGAAGTTGTTGGAACAGAATCACGGTAGGTGTGGTTCTGACGAATCATGTTCATGAAAATCTCAACGATGTCATGAGCAATGGTGTCAACGCGGTCGTCATCATTACCATACTTAGGGAAGTCGCCCTCAGTGACGTAATCGGTAACAAGGCCGGTCTCATCGCGGACAACCCTTACCTTTGCATACTTGATTGCAGAGAGGGAGTCGGCAACAACAGAAAGGCCTGCGATGCCTGTTGCAAACCAACGGTGAACATGCTCATCGTGCAGAGCCATCTGGATGCGCTCGTAGCTGTACTTATCGTGCATGTAGTGGATTGCATTAAGAGCGTTGACATAAACGCCTGCAAGCCAGCGCATCATGTCCAGGTACTTGGAGAAGACATCGTCGTAATCAAGGTACTCGCCCTCAACGGCACGGTACTTAGGACCAATCTGCTCGCCGGTCTTCTCGTCACGACCACCATTGATTGCGTAAAGCAGGCACTTAGCAAGGTTTGCGCGAGCACCAAAGAACTGCATCTCTTTACCAACGCGCATGGAGCTGACGCAGCAAGCAATTGCGTAGTCATCGCCATGATAGACCCGCATAAGATCGTCATTTTCGTACTGAATGGAGCTGGTGGTAATAGAGATTTTTGCGCAGTAACGCTTAAAGCCCTCTGGAAGCTTGGTAGACCACAGAACAGTCAGGTTAGGCTCTGGGCTGGTACCCATGTTTTCAAGGGTGTGAAGCCAGCGGAAACAGGACTTGGTAACCATAGAGCGGCCATCAACACCAATACCACCAATGGATTCAGTGACCCACTGAGGGTCTCCAGAGAAAAGCTCGTTGTACTCAGGAGTACGAGCAAACTTGACCATGCGAAGCTTCATAACCAGGTGGTCAACAATCTCCTGAATCTCGGACTCAGTTAACGTACCACGAGCAAGATCACGCTCTGCATAGATGTCCAAGAAGGTGGTGTTGCGACCAATGGACATTGCAGCACCATTCTGTTCTTTAACAGCTGCTAGGTAGCCCAGATAGAGCCACTGAACCGCCTCTTTGAAGTTCTCTGCGGGACGGCTCAAATCAAAGCCGTAAATCTCACCAAGCTGCTTAAGTTCTTTAAGGGCACGAATCTGCTCAGAAAGCTCCTCGCGATGACGAATGGTCTTCTCGTCCATGATGGAGCCGGTACCGTTTTTCTGATTTGTCTTATCAGTGATAAGAGCGTCAACACCGTAGAGAGCAACACGACGATAATCGCCGATGATGCGGCCACGGCCATATGCGTCAGGCAGACCGGTAATGATATGGGAGTGACGACATTTGCGCATGTCCTCGGTGTAGACATCAAAAACACCAGCGTTGTGAGTCTTGCGACGATAGGTGTAGAAGTCAACAATCTCTGGGTCAACTTCATAACCGTAGGCTTTGCATGCAGCCATTGCCATACGAACGCCGCCGTCTACCATCAGAGCGCGCTTGAGGGGCTTGTCAGTCTGGAGACCAACAATCTGCTCAAGTGGTTTGTCAATGTAGCCAGCTTCGTGGGAGGTGATAGTGGAAACCTTTTTGGTGTCCATATCAAGTACGCCACCGTTTGCGGTCTCTTGTGCAAAGAGATCCATAACATCCGACCAAAGCTTTGTAGTAGCCTCAGTTGGACCAGCGAGGAAGGAATCATCACCGTCATAAGGGGTGTAATTCTTCTGAATGAAGTCTCGGACATCAACAGCTCTTTGCCAGTTGCCACCGACAAATCCGTCCCAAGCCTCCTGTGCTGGTGTTTCCTGCATAACACACTCCTTTTTACACGGACAATGTATATGTCCACGTTCATGCTGAGCGTGTTGAGTGGAGCATGGCCGCTCAGCAGTTTACAAATAGCAATCTTGAGACTAATTTTGACAGCAGGTATGTCTTTGGACAAATGATGTCAAATATTAGTCGCGGCCTCTAACTTTACTCAATATGTAGTGCCAAACAAGCGACAAATACGCAATATTTTGACAAGTTAGAAACGGTTTACATTTGCGCAGGTCAGGAATTTGCTAAAAAGAAAGCTATATAAAAATTGTTGAGAATTAGTCACATTTATTGCGACAGATGTCTGTTTCTTCTCCAAATGTCCACAAAAATGTTGTTATTCTTAGCTAGAGGGGAGGCTTTATGTATACTGCGGCATTAGAAAAACAACGTTTGCGAGAAGAACGTCTAGCAGCAAGAGAAGCTCTTTCTGAGCAAGAGAGGTCCGTGCTTGATGATCGCATTACTCAGAAACTTCTTGCAACCTCTGAATATGCAGAAGCAACTACTGTTTTAACGTATGTTTCTGTTTCATCTGAAGTTTCTACCAGGATGTTTATTGAGTGCGCTCTACGCGATGGGAAAACGGTGGCGGTACCTCGTTGTCTACCTGGACATTGTTTAGAGTTTGTTGCCATCGTTTCATTGGAACAGCTGGTAGCGGCACCATTTAACTTGTTAGAACCAGCAAAAGAGCTGCCTGCTTTAACTGAGGACCAGAAGAACAATTCGATTTGCATTGTTCCAGCGTTTCTTGTTGATACAAAGGGGTATCGCTTGGGCTATGGTGCTGGTTTTTATGACCGGTTCTTGTCTACGTACCCTGGCAAGAAAATTTGTCTTGCTTACCAGCAAAATTTGAGCCAGACAATGCTTCCTCATACAGCATTTGATGTTGCCGTAGATGTGGTGATAACCGAGTCGGATGTACTTACGTGTGCAAAAAAACCTGCTGCAATTTAGCATTACAGCAGGTTTGTGTTTCTCGCCAAGTGGTTATAAGCAACTGGCTATGCTTCATCTTTGAGATGAACCGCCATCAGTTGGATTGCTTCTCTGTAGCTGTCAATTCCTTTACCAGCAACTGTAGCAAAGCATGCATCTTTTATATAAGAAATGTGCCTAAAGTCTTCTCTGGTAGAGATGTCAGTAAGATGCACCTCAATCATGGGAATTTGCACCGCTAGTGCCGCGTCGAGCAGGGCAACTGAGGTGTGTGTATAGGCGGCAGGATTGATAATAATGCCATCGTAGCTACCCAGGGCGTCCTGGATCGCATCAACTAGATCACCCTCATGGTTTGATTGATAACACACACAATAAGAGAAACCTTGAGAGAGGGCTTCTTTCTTACAAGTCCCTATAAGGGTTCTGTAGTCAGCTTTTCCATAAATCTCTGGCTCACGAATGCCCAGCATGTTGATGTTTGGGCCGTTGATTATGAGTAGGCGAGGAGCGTCGAGGTCATCCTCATAGTTGTCTTCAAAGTCGTCTGCGTCTAAGTCAGAGGCAAGACTGTCAAAGTCTTCGTCGTCTTGATCAAGGGTATTTTTTTGAGCAAGCAAAGAGATGAGCTCATCCACCTCTTCGTTGTGCCGAGTGGGAAGATCTGCTCGCTTCTCATCTAACGAACAAAAAGTCTTTTCTGGCTCACCCAAAATGTGATTAAGGGCATCATTTACTTGACGCACAAGATTGGGGCCAAAGACCACCTCTAGTCCGTTGGCGCCTTTTCCAACAATGCCAAGAACCCCAGTGGCTGTGGCAAGCTGTTCATGGTCTATAAGCGTCATATCATTGATGGAAAGGCGAAGTCGCGTCATGCATACTTCGTTATGAGTTAAGTTTTTTGAGCCGCCTATTGCATTAAGAATCTCAAGAGCAATAGCATTGCTGTCCATCGGATATCTCCCCAAATACAACCGAATATCAAACACTTAACTGTTTGATTAGACCTAACATCCTTGTAGTTTCATGAATACACACTTACGAGGCATAAGTATAGGGGCTTTAACGTGCCAAAATGACACGTCTCTTGTCCGTCCGGTGAACGGTTGAAAAATAACTGTAAACGTTTCCTGTTATTTAAATGCTGTGGCGAGAAGACCTTTGGCATCAGCTTCTGGACTGCCAAGACAAGAAAAAGTTACCTCTGCCCATGCTTCATAGAGAGGTAGTCGCTCTGCAGCAAGTTCTTGTATGCCAACACTTTGTGAGAGTGGTCTTCCTGCAAGAGCCAATTCTTCAAGAGGGCGAGTTAGATAGACAAGCTTTCCATTTTGACGGAGGAGCTGGTAGTTTGAAGGTGTTGCAACTACACCGCCTCCGCAAGAAATCACTGAGCCAGTCATGCTAGAAATCTCTTGAATTACTTCATGTTCTAGACGCCTAAATGCTGCTTCACCGTCTGTTTGTAGGTAGGTTGCCGCTTCGCAGTGAGCTTTCTGCTTGATGAGAAAATCAGTGTCTATCCAGGGAAGATTCAGGAGTTTTGCTAGGGCTTCTCCCGTAGAAGTCTTTCCAACTCCCGGCATGCCAATAAGTACAATGTTTTCTTTTGAAGCATAGAGCTCACACGAGATGCTTTCTATCTGAGTGTCTGATACATCCTGTCCCAAAAAGAGCGAGCTTGCTCTAGCTGCTTGAGCCACCAGCATTTTTAAACCATTTGCATTGAGTATTCCAAGACTTTCTGCATCTAAAAGAAGCTGAGAGCGCAGCGGATTATAGATAAGATCAATCACGCATTGTAGGGAAGTAAAAGCAGAAAGTTCCTCTTTGGAAAGAGGAGAAACACCAGCATGTGGGAACATTCCTACTGGCGTTGCATTGACAAGAAGATTAGTGTCATAGTGGAGTTTAAGCTGGTCATAGGTAATTGCGTAGTCTACATATGAAGAACTTTCGTGAGGGTTCCTGGAGACTCCCACAACATATGCACCGCCTTTTTTGAGCGCATAGCAAATTGCCTGACCAGCGCCACCAAAGGCCCCAAAGACAATCGCTTTCTTTTGGCTTAAGTTGACCTTGAGGCTTTTTACCAGATACTCAAAGCCATACACATCGGTGTTGTCTGCTGCTATAAAACCATTTGTATCTTTTACTAGGGTATTTGCCGCTCCTATAGCTTGTGCATCCTTAGAAGCTGAGTCCGCAAGAGCACAGGCATTCTTTTTGTAGGGGATAGTAACGTTCAAGCCCTGCCAAGGTTGGTCTTTGAGAAAACCCTTCAGCTCAGAAGCAGAAAGCTCATGAAGCTGGTAGGGAAATGACCCTAACTTTTCATGAATTGCTGCCGACCAACTATGAGAGAGTTTCTCGCCAATAAGGCCGTAAGGAGCAAGAGGGGCTGTAGGGTTACTTGAACCTTGTTGTACAGTTTTAGAGCTCACGAGGTGTCTCCTGAACTGCCTTTGCGACGTTCATCAAAACCTCAAGCAACTCTAAAGCATAAGGTTCAAGTTCATTAGAAACAGTGGCTTTAACCTGTTCTCTTTTGGCATCTTCTCTTGAGAAATCAAGAACAGTGAGTTCATGCTCTTTTTTGTAAGCACCAATTTTTTTGGCAACCGTAATCCTTTGCTCAAAGAGATCAAAGATTTGCGCATCAATTGAATCGATTTCCTGGCGAAGCGTTTCTAGCTGATTAGTCATTGTTATATCCGTTCTGCTCAGAGGGCCAGGAATATAAGGTGTCGAGAAGGGCTAGCGCAAAAGCGCTTTCAACACAGGGAACAGCGCGCAAAACTGCAGTTACATCATGCCTGCCTTGAACAATAAGCTGCTCTGGTTCCATAGTTTGAAGGTTTACCGAGTTCTGTGGTAGGCCAATGCTCGAGATAGGTTTTAACGCACATCTAAACCAGATGGGAGCGCCTGTTGAAATACCGCCCAGAATACCTCCAGCATGATTGGTGGTTGGCATAACGGAGCCGTTACGCACTTCGTAAGCATCGTTATTCTCAGAGCCAAGTAATTTGGCAACATCCATACCGCTACCAAATTCTATCGCTTTAACAGCGGGAACACCAAAGACTGCAGCAGAGATGGTATTTTCAAGTCCATGGAAATGAGGACATCCAATACCTGCAGGAACACCTGTTGCCGCGCATTCTATGATGCCGCCAACAGTATTTTTTTCTGAGCGCAGCTGCGTAAGGAGCGCGCGGGTTTTCTCGACAGCTTGAGCATCGAGGAAAGGAAGCGCTTGAGGATCAGCTTGAAGCAGCTGATCCATTTGGTGAGCAAGTAGCTTGTTGGCCTCAAGTAAGTTGTCTACGAGTTCAAGGGGAGTATCGCTGACGTCCTTTATTTTGAGAACGTGAGCTGCGATAGTTATGCCCTGAGCGCGCAAAATCTGGAGCGCTATTCCTCCCGCAATGCAGAGAGGAGCCGTTAAGCGAGCGGAAAAATGTCCTCCACCAGTTTGCTCGTAGGAGTCTCCCCATTTTGACCAGGCAGAAAAATCGGCGTGTCCTGGTCGTGGGATAAGCTTTGTAGCTGCGTAATCTTGTGGACGAACGTTTGTGTTAGGTAACTCCGCTGTGAGTGGGGAGCCATCTAGAATGCCCTCCGCTGAAATTCCAGAGATAAACTGTGGATTATCAGTCTCTTTACGCGGAGTATCCCACGGATGCGATGGAGATCTTTTTTGAAGGAATGTCTTGAGAGCTGCTAAATCAACCGTAAAACCAGCAGGTAAACCATCAATGGTGCAGCCGATTTTTGGAGCATGAGACTCGCCAAAAATAGATACTTTTATTGTTGTTCCAAAAGTTGAGGTCATCATTTATGACTCCATACTGTGGCAGATGCCACCAAGCTGCTTAAAGTGTTCAAAGAAAAGCGGATACGACTTATTGATTGCTTCGGCATGGGTGATTATGACAGGTCCCGTTGCATACGAAGCCAAAATAGTTGCCATCATCACCATGCGATGATCATTGCACGAGTCCACAATGCAGCTGATGGGCTGTTTTCCTCCCGTGATAATAAGCTCCGTTTGATCGCCAGAGAGCTCAACGGTCACACCAAATGCCCTAAGTACGCTGCAGATACTTTGAACGCGGTCGGACTCTTTAAGACGAAGGCGCTGAATATTGGTAAGTCTACTTGTTCCAGGGATAAACGCAGCTAATGCAGCAAGTACCGGAGCAAGATCGCACACCTCGGAGACAGAAATGGTAAACGGCCGCAGGTGATCCATCATACAAGCTGCGCCTTTTTGCTGGCGATAAACACGTGCGCCCACAAGCGATAACGCGGCTAAGATAGCTCTATCTCCCTGGACACTTTGCATGGAGAGCCCTGTGACCTCTACGCCTTGTCCAATTGCTCCCGCAGCAAACCATGGCGCTGCGTTTGACCAATCTCCTTCGATTGAATAAACGCCTGGACAAACGTAGTGTTGAGGTTCAATGGTATAGGTGGCATTCTTTGCATCAAATTCAGTGGTGATGCCAAAGTCTTTCAATACGTGCTCTGTGATAGCCAGATAGTCTTTTGACTGGATGGACCCTGTAATCTGTAGTGATGAAGATTCGTTTAACAAAGGCAATGACAGCAAAAGTCCAGAAATAAATTGGGATGAGATATCTCCTGGTAGCTCAAATAAACCACCAATAAGTTTGCCCGAAACCTCAAGGGTCTTCTCGTCTTGCCAGCTAAAAGACATACCATGGGCAGAGAGTTCTGAGACAAGCGGCTCTAGAGGTCGAGAAAAGAGTCTTCCTTCTGCAGAAATTGTGGCGTTTACGTTTAGCATGCCCAGAAGGGGGAGTAAAAACCTGAGTGTGGTGCCAGATTCTTTGCAGTTAATTTGCACGTTTTGAGGGCGATTTTGCTCTTTTGCAGGGACAACTCTAAATCCCTGTTTAGTTCTAGCGATAGTGGTGCCTAAAGCTTTAAGACAATCAACAGTTACTTGAATGTCCTCTGATATGTAAGGACAGATAATGTTGGTAGTGCCGTTTGCAAATGAAGCGCAGATAAGCGCGCGATGAGCACATGATTTTGACGAAATGGCTTCTACCGTTCCAAACAAATCATGAGGAGTTATTGAAACATCCATTTTTCACACGCTCCGTAACTAATTGCTTGATGTAAGAATACCGCAGTTGAGTGACAGAGAAGGATATGGTTAAAATTGTTTGAAGATTAAAGGAGGAAGCAAGTGAATAAGCCTTTTAGTGTTGTAACTCAGGTTTTACGTGGTTATACGTACAATCAGGTTAAAGCTGTCGTTGAGGTTCTTGTTGATTCTCCTGTACATAACGTTGAAGTAACCATGAACACTCCAGAAGCTGCCTCGTTAATTCAGATGCTGTCCAGTGAATATGGTTCTGATATCAATATTGGTGCTGGTACCGTACTTACTCTTGAAGATCTGCGGACGGCTCATAAAGCTGGCGCCACGTTTGTTCTAGCACCAACACTGTTCTCTGAAGAGATGTTTGACTACTGCAAAGAGCATGAGATTTTGAGTGTTCCAGGAGCGTTTTCGCCAACAGAGATTGCTCATGCATTTGCTCTTGGTGCAGATATTGTCAAAGTATTCCCCGCAAATGAGGTTAGCTATGGGTACGCCAAAAAGGTATGTGAGCCTTTAGGAAACTTACCGCTTATGGCGGTTGGTGGCGTTACAACAGATACTATTGCTGATGTATTTGCAGGTGGATATGCTTATGTAGGAACTGCTAACGGCATCTTCAACAAAAACGATATCTTAGCTGAAGACAAGACTGCCTTAAACGAGTCAGTACGTAAGCTTGCAGAAGAGCTGGAGCGTCTAGGACGTTAGTCTTTTTTTGCTAGCTCAATCAGCTGTTTAAGTTCTGTAAATGATTTGCGCTCAATGCGAACATCACCAATGCCATAGATAAGCGCCATATCAATTGAATCTGCGTGGCTTTTCTTGTCGTGAAGTGCTGCGCTGTAAAGTTCTTCCACAGTAAATGAAGTGCTGGTAGGAAGGTTATATGACTGCGTAAGTGTAATGATGTTCTCTGCGTCTTCAACAGAACAAAGACCAAGCTTGGAACAGGCTTTTGCCAACATGGAAGTTCCAGCAGCCACGCAGGAGCCGTGTCCAAGTTCGAAGTTGCTGAGCGTCTCAATAGCATGGCCAAGTGTATGGCCCAGATTGAGCAATTTTCTAGACCCTGCTTCTTTGAGGTCTGCTTCAACGATTGATTTTTTTATTTCAATGCACTCTTGAATGAGTTCTTGCCTATGCGGCACGTCGATGACCTGCACAGGGTTTCTTGCCAGAGAGATTTTATTGAAGAGCTCATGTCCAGAAAGAACGCCATATTTAATAAGCTCTCCGCAGCTATCTTGCAAGAGGTGAGTCGGAATAGAGTTCAGCAGCTCAAGGTCAACAATAATCGCCTTGGGGTTATAGAAGGCTCCAACCAGATTTTTCCCAAAGGGCAGGTCAATGGCAGTTTTTCCACCAATCGAGGAGTCAATCATTGCCAAAAGCGAGGTGGGAATATGGATGAGCGTGCAGCCGCGCATGTAAGTGGCTGCTGCAAATCCTGCAAGATCGCCGATAACGCCTCCACCAAGAGCTACAACAATGTCTTCTCGCGTAAAACGATTTTCTGCCAGGACGCTTACCAGCTTTTGATACGACTCAAATGATTTTGCATGCTCACCTGTGGGAACTGCGGCAGGTGTGACAGAAAAGCCAGCTGACTCTAACGAGGCGAGAAGCTCTGCGCCATAGAGCCTATTCAAATCTGAATGAGTGACTACAAGAATCTTTGACCCTGAGGTGCAGGAATGAATAAGGTTGCCGGCCCGCGCAAGCAGGTGATGTCCTACATGAATTTGATATAAGTCGGATGTTAAGTCAACAGAAATAGTATTCATGAGCTCCTCATTTGCTGGTTGTATTCATTTTAGCATGGGAAAATGCCAGAAGAAAATTACGCAAACCGTTACAAAGAGCAGTAAGTAGGCTGGGGTATACTTATGCACCATGACTCCGTAGCTCAGTGGATTAGAGCGTTTGCCTCCGGAGCAAAAGGTCGTGGGTTCGAAACCCACCGGGGTCACCACGTGCCAAAAAACCGGCCATCACTGACTGGAGATTGTTTATATGTCATTGCAAGACACTGCAGGTAAAAGCAGCAAACGTTTTGAAGAAACGTATGAAGGCCTAACGTCAAAAGAAGTTGCAGAAAGAGTATCTGCAGGTAAAGTCAATACTAATACAGACGTCAAAACAAAATCTATTGCTCAGATTATTGCTGAGCACAGTTTTACACTCTTTAACATAGTTAATGTTTTGATGGCGCTGCTTGTTGTTGTAACGGGACAGTACAGAAATGCACTGTTCATGAGCGTAGTTCTGGCAAATTTGGTCATTGGTATTGTGCAAGAGATTCGTGCAAAACGCATGATCGACCGCCTGTCTCTTATGACAGCTCAGAGTGTTTGCGTAATTCGTGACGGAAAAGATACCTTTATCAAACCAGACGAGCTTGTCATCGATGATCTTGTGCGCTTGAAGACGGGCGATCAAATTCCTGCTGACAGTATTCTTGTGTCAGAGCATGTCAGCGTTGACGAAAGCCTTCTTACTGGTGAGGCGGAGCCTGTGCAAAAGACCACGGGAGACGAGCTTCTTTCTGGTAGTTTTGTCGAGAGAGGCAGTCTTGTTGGTAGGGTATGTCGTGTGGGCCAGGAAGGCTATGCTGCGCGTATTAACGCAGAAGCTAAGTTTGTAAAAGAGATCAACTCAGAGATTCTTACCACCATTAAGTCGATTATTCGCGCAGGTTCCATTGCATTGATTCCGCTGGGTATTGGTCTTTTTGTTCGTACCTATTTCATTGGTAACACCGATTTAAATGAAGCGCTTCTTTCGATGATTGCTGCTGTTATTGGCATGATTCCTCAAGGACTCGTTCTTCTCACCAGCTCAGTTCTGGCTATTGCAACCATTAGACTTGGCCAGAAAAATGTTCTGGTTCAGCAGCAATACTGCATTGAAACGCTGGCACGCGTAGATACCCTTTGTTTGGACAAGACGGGCACTATCACCACGGGAAACATGGAAGTTGCTCGTGTTTTGGATGCTTCGTTTACGCCAATTACTGAGGCTGTGGGTGCTTTGCAAGCGGCTGTAAACGTTGTCGGCGCAAACAAAGATGACGCTAACGATACCGCTACTGCAATCCTTGCGTACGCATCCAAGCAAGGGATTCAAAGCAAACGTCCTTCTCGCGTTGTGGCGTTTTCTTCCAAGAGAAAGTACTCTGGCTGCGTCACTGAGGACGGACAGGTATTTGTTATCGGTGCTGCTCAGTTTGTGCTTGGTCCCGAGGCAGCAGACGTTATCGCATCGTCCGATGCATTTGCGTCCATTGAACGCGTGCTGGTTGCCTGTACCGTTGATGGATTTGACCAGAATGATACTTTCCAGGGAACTCCTCAGCTCCTAGGTTACGTAGTGCTTAGGGATCAGATTAGAGAGACCGCCCCACAAACCATTGCATACTTCCTTGAACAAGGCGTTGACCTGCGCGTTATTTCGGGCGATGACCCTCGTACCGTCTCAGCTATTGCTGAGCGAGCGGGTGTCCCTCACGCTGACGGCTGGGTAGATGCAACTACTCTGCGCACAGAGGCAGATATTGCAGCGGCTGTTAAGAAGTACCACGTATTTGGTCGCGTTACGCCAGAACAGAAGCGTGAGCTTGTTATTGCACTCCAGAATCTTGGCCACACGGTTGCTATGACCGGCGACGGCGTCAACGATATCTTGGCGCTTAGGCAGTCGGACTGTTCTATTTCTGTTGCTTCTGGTTCTGCTGCAGCTAGAAACGTTGCAGAGATTGTTCTGGCAGATAACGACTTTGCGCATATGCCAGAAGTTGTTGCCGAGGGTAGGCGCTCTATCAATAACCTTCAGCGCTCTGCTGCACTCATTCTTGTAAAGACGGTTTATACCGCGGCTTTAGCGTTCTATTGCATTATTGCGCCACCATACCCCTTTATTCCTGTTCAGATGTCACTGCTTTCATTTGCAACCGTTGGCCTGCCATCGTTTGTGTTGGCGCTTGAGTCAAATCACGATCGCGTAAAGGGCAACTTCCTGGTCAACATTTTGCGCAAGTCACTACCTGCTTCTATTGCGGTAACTATCACGCTTGCGCTTCTTATGACCGCAGGTCATCTGTTTAAGTTAAACCTGTCTCAGGTGTCTACGATGGCGCTTATCACCACCGCAACAGTTGGTTTTGCGCTGCTCAGAAGAATCTCTTTGCCGCTCACCAAGCTCCGCATTGCACTTCTTGTTGTATGCATCGCCATTGTTGTTGGTGGATGCACGGTAGCGCAGGACTTCTTCCGTATTGCGCCTCTCACCCCACGCATCTTGCCGTACTTGGCAATTTGTTTGGTGATTTCCGTTATTATCTTCAACAGAATTTCCGAGCGTTACATTCACAACTATACAAAGGACAGATTCTTTGACCTGGTTGTGAGATTAATGGGAGGAAAGTCAACTTATAGCTCTTCTGCTGATATAAACGATTAAACTGAAGCACAAGCAAAGAGTTGTGGAGGGTGTATGCGTTGTCCAAACTGTGGATCTGAGGTCGATGAAGGGGCTTTAACCTGCCCTCATTGTCAGATTGATCTAAGTTTGACTCAAAGGATTCCTGTTACTCAAGCTCATTGGTGCCCTCATTGTGGCGCCTTAGTTGGCGCCGCCGCAGAAAGCTGCCCAAAGTGTGGCCTTCCTTTGCCACAGGCAGTGCCTGCTGCTCGTCCTGCTCGAGCCATCAGGCCCACACGCAACATCAAGCTTCCAGAGATTGATGCCGCTCCAGCACCTGGCGAGAAGACCGATCAGCTCGTAGACGCTGAGTATGATGCATCCTCTTCTGGCGCAGCAGACCCCACTGTTTTGCAACATATGCCAGCCGACAACGCTGACCTAGATGCTACCAGTGCGTTTGCCTCGGTAAGTCGCAGGCCAGCTCCTCGCTTTGAGTCTGCAATCCCTTCCGAGCCTTCAAAAGAGAACCTCCCTGAAGCTGAAGGAATCCCTCGTACGCGTGTTATTCTGCTCTCAGCACTTCTTGTTACCTCGCTAGTAGTAGCCGCAATCTTTGTCATCACGCACCCGTGGGACCCTCAGGCAACCGACAATCGCGCAAAGGTTGAGGCGCCAGTCTCATCTACTCCTACCACCACTCCTGTTACGCACCTTACGGGTCAAGACACCAGTGCAAATCAGCAAAATACAAGTTCGGATGCTGTTTTTGACGCACTTGATAGTGATTATCAGAAGCTTGGAGACCTCTCAAAGCGCCTTGATGATAACGAGAAAACCTTTGATCAGCTTGCCATTACTGGCTCTGATCAGGAGCGCGCTGATGCTCAACAGGAAGCAGAGCAGATTTCGCTGGATATTAGTAATGTTATCTCTGACCTTTCTAGTCTTGATGACTCCAACGGAAACTATCGTCAGACTATTGAAAATCTCACCAAACTGGGTAACTGGCTTCGTAATTGTTCCGATGCTTTGAGTGAGGGATGGAAGCGCTCAGTTGCTTCTAACAATCCTTCTCAGGACAAAGACAATATCTTGGCGCCAGTTGATAACATCAGAGACTCCAGCGGTTCCAGCTCATACCAGAAACTTTTTGATGAAAATTACGTGAATTGGAAGCCACAAAAGCAGTAAATCTCTACCGTTCAGCTGCTTTAATTTCAAAAATCTCATCATACTGGTAAAATAATTAGGTTAGAAAAGAAGTTCTTTATTACTAAGGTTTCTCGCGTTTTTTCTTCTCTTAGATGTAAAGATGCTTGGAGGAATTATGTTTGGACTTGATCCATTGTATACACCAGAGCGCCAGGTTACTGGTACTGAGGTTGCCGTCTTTGATACCAACAAGGGAATCATTAAGGTTCAGCTTGACGGTAAGGGCGCACCTATTCATGTGGCAAACTTCTGCGAGCTTGCAGAGTCTGGCTTCTATGACGATACCAAGTTCCACCGTCTTGTTCCTGGCTTTGTAGTTCAGGGTGGAGACCCAAACACTCGCGAGATGAGTGTTGAGGATGTTGTGTTTGGCAACCCTGGTCCTGATGGAATTCCTGGTACCGGTGGTCCTGGTTATCGCATCAAAGAGGAGTTCACCACAAATCCTAACAACTCCCACGTTGACGGTGCCCTTGCTATGGCTCGTTCTCAAGATCCAAATTCCGCAGGTTCTCAGTTCTATTTCTGTCTTGGTCCACAGCATGGCTTGGATTCTGGGTACACCGTATTTGGCACAACTATCGAGGGAATGGATGTCATTTCCCAGTTAAAGGTTGGCGATATCGTTAATTCCATTAGAATTGAAAACGCTTAAAGCCAAGTCGCACAGACTCTTGGAGGATATTGTGAATCAACAGGCATTTGAGTTAGGTAAATCTGCATATAATCAGGGCGACTGGTTTGTAGCTATCAGTCAGTTTGATGTGGCTAAAGAGCCAGGCGAGGTAAACGGTCAGATTGACCACCTTCTTGGAAACGCTTATATGAAGCTTGGACAGTTTGATTCCGCAGCTTCTGCTTACAAGTCCGCTCTTGCTGACGCTTCCTACGGCAAGGTTGGCGCTCTCTCTACTAATCAGGGCCGCGCACTTCTGGCTGCTGGTAGGGTACAGGAGGCTATTGCTACCCTTACTAACGCTGTCCAGGACGTCTCTTACGCAACTCCCTATAAGGCACAGCTTGCTCTTGGTTCTGCATACGAGAAAATCGGTGATATTCGCAACGCCGGCATTGCTTACAGAAACGCTGCAGTTGACGAGAAGAACCCTAATCCTTCATCAGCACTTTGTAGCCTTGGCGCATGCTTTATGGGCCTGAACAGGCCTGTTGATGCAGTTGAGGCATATCGTACTGCTCTTGATTTTGCTAATCCTCTGGATAATTCTAATAAGATTTATGCAGATCTTGGTCTTGCATACGTTGCAGCTAATCGTATGTCTGAGGCAGTTGATGCTTTCACTCACGCTACTGCTGATGGCAGCTTTGTTCTGTCTAATCAGCAGCAGTCTGCTTTTGATGCAGCTCGCAAGGCTATCACTGCAATGACTTCTGGCAAGCCATCTGAGACTGATGCCTTCCTTCAGGCAGCTGGCTATGGTGCCTACGATCCACTGGATCCTACAGGTATGTCCGGCGAGCTCATCCCTTCTGCAGAAGACACTGGCTTCTTCCAGATTACTGAGCAGGAGATTATTGAGCAGGATAAGAAGGACAAGAAGATTAGACGTAAGCATCGCCATACCGGCCTTAAGGTCTTCATCACTATTCTTATTTTGCTTATCTTGGCTGTTGGTGGCGCTGGTTATGCTTACTATCGTGGCTATGGATGGCCAACCCAGCAGTCTGTTGTTCAGGATATTTTCAACGCTAAGGCACAGGGCACCGATATTGGTCGCTATGTCTCTAGCTCTGTCTCTAGTACAACGCTTCAGCAGATTTCCAACAGCCTGCCAACAAGCTCTGCTGTTACCATCAACGGTGTCGACCAGAGCATGACTCACTCTACAGTTAATGCTTCTGTCAGTCTTTCTAATGGCGGCAACGTTGGCTACACCATTGAGCTTGTCCGTGATGGTATTGGTTGGAAGGTTGCAAGCGTTACCACTTCATACGTAAGCCAGAATAACCAGAACTCCGGCACAACTTCTGGTACTAACGGCTCTAATTCGGGAACTACCTCTGGAACTAATGGATCTAACTCCTCAAATTCCTCTAATAGTTCCTCCAGCTCTTCAAAGTCTGGTAACTAGTACTAAACTGTTTTAACCGTTCTTTCTGCAGGATAATTACGCACACGCGTAGCACGTTTGATTGGATATCATGTCTATCTTCGATTCGCTCTTCGGAGAATATGGCGGAGACCTAGCCATCGATCTGGGAACTGCAAACACCCTTGTTGCAGTTCGTGGTCAGGGTATTGTCATCAATGAGCCATCGGTTGTTGCAATCGATAAAAGCGAGAGCCGCGTTCTGGCCGTTGGCGCTGATGCAAAGCGCATGATTGGCCGTACTCCTGGCTCCATCATTGCTGAGCGCCCTCTTAAAGACGGCGTCATTGCAGACTTTGATGTTACTGAGGTTATGCTTCGTTACTTCATCGAGAAGGCACGTGAGCGCAAATATCCTTGGTCACCACGTCCACGCGTAGTTGTTTGCGTTCCTTCTGGCGTTACATCTGTCGAGAAACGCGCTGTTTTTGAAGCAACTATTCAGGCAGGCGCTCGCCAGGCATTCTTGATTGAAGAGCCTATGGCTGCAGCTATTGGTGCAGACCTTCCAATTGAGGATCCAACAGGTTCTATGGTTGTAGACATTGGTGGCGGCACTACCGAGGTTGCCGTTATATCCATGGGCGGTATTGTTGTCTCGCAGTCCATTAGAACTGCAGGTGACGAGTTTGATCAGACTATTCTTGAGCACGTTCGTGACGCCTACAACCTCTCTATTGGTGAGCGTACCGCAGAAGATATCAAGATTAAGGTTGGCTCAGCAGCTCCTCTTGCAGAAGAGCTTGACGTTGAGGTAAACGGTCGTGACGTCATGAGTGGCCTTCCAAAGACTGTTCGTATTGAGTCAGAAGAGATTCGTCGTGCCCTTGATCGTCCTCTTGACGAGGTCACTAAGGCTGTCAAAGATGCGCTTGATGTGACTCCACCAGATCTTGCATCTGATCTTATGTACTACGGTATTTTGCTTACCGGTGGCGGCGGAATGCTTCGCGGTCTTGATCAAAGACTTCGTGAAGAGACTGGCGTTCCCGTTAACGTAAGCCCAACCGCGCTAGAAAATGTTGTTACTGGTTGTGCAAAGGTTCTTGAGGCTAACGCATTGTCCGGTGGATTTGTTCAGAGTGCAGGCCAATAAATATGCCATTGTCTAATCAGATCCAGGGTGCTTCAACAGGCCTTGGATCTAACAATAATAAGCATACGGGTGGCCGTAGTTTTATTATTCTTTCGCTGCTTTCAATTGTGTTATTGACGGTCAGCGCTCGTATGGGTACAGAAGGACCTCTCGAGATGGTTCGAGGTGGGTTCTCTACTATCACCATGCCTTTTAGAATGGCGGGTTCTGCTATTGCCATGCCTTTCCAGGGAATTGGTAACATTTTTAGTAACTTAACAGCAGATCAGCAAACGCTTTCTGACCTCAAGGCAGAAAACGAGCAGCTACGTTCAAGAAACGCTGAGCTGGAAGAGACAAATCAGTCCACGCAGCGTTTGCAAGGTCTTCTCGACCTCAAAAATACCTATAACCTGCAGTCCACGGGCGCTCGTGTTATCTCTAGTTCTACTGACTCGTTCAACAACACCATTGTGATTGACAAGGGAACTTCGTCTGGACTGGCTGTTGGTATGCCTGTTGTTGATAGCGGCGGTGTTATTGGCCAGATTGTTGAGTGTGGTCCTACAACTTCTACTGTACGTCTTATTACTGACGAGAAGAGCGGCGTGGCCGCTATGGTTCAAAGCAGCCGAGCTCAAGGCATGCTTATGGGCTCTGCGTCGAGACAGATTACTCTCAACCTAATCAACACCAATCAAAAGGTAGCTGTAGGCGATACAGTTGTTACCAGTGGTCTTGGTGGCGTATTTCCTAAGGGCCTTCCTCTGGGTAAGGTTACGAGCGTTGAGGCGGCTCCAGGATCGCTCTATTACACCATTGTTGTTGAGCCTTATGGAAACGTTAGCACTAACGAGGAAGTAATGGTTATCACGTCTCTTTCTGAGGAGCAAAAAGCTACCGCAGATGATATTGCAGAGGCAGATAAGCAAAACACTCCGACAGCAACTGATTCGGACAGTAAGGATAAAAACTCAAAAGACGGATCATCGAGTTCTTCATCTAACAGCCCTTCTGGCAGCGGTTCAACAAATAACACAACAAATGCTCAGCAGAATGCAACAGTTGCTGCTCCAACGGGTAACACACAACATAACAGCGGAAGAACAGAGTAAGGGGGATGCATGCAGGTTTCTGACAGAAATAAAAATACACGCAGCATCGCCGTTCTTGCCGTTGTTTGCTTCATTTTGCAGATTATGCTTACACCACAGGTTTCTTTTGGCGGGGGAGTCATCAATTTTGCACTTATTTTCTCGGCAGCTATCGCCCTGAGATATGGTGGTAAAACTGGTGTTATATGCGGCTTTATTGCTGGCCTTATCTATGATTTGACTTCTGCTAATCCTATTGGCCTCATGGCACTCTCGCTTGTGGTCAGTTCTTATTTCATGGGCCAAGAGGTAAGAGACAGAATTTCTGGCAACTTTGGTACCTCTATGGGCTTCGTGGCCCTTCAAACTTTTGGCGTTACCTTTATGTATCAGCTTATTAATTCTTTGATTAGCTCTGGTGGAAACTTCTTTGAGGGGCTGCTGTTTAAGTCTTTTCCCACCATGTTGTTTACCATTTTGGCTGCTTTACCTGTTTTCTATGTGCTTTCGCATTCCCAAAGGTCTCATTCATCGTTGGGTGGAACTTCGCTCTACCGCGGATCTCACCGAGCTCCACAGCGCCTTAAATAAGGGGTTAGTATGAATTTCACCCTTGTTATCCTTGCTTGTTGCGCTGTTGCAGCAATTGGTTTGATCATCGTATATCTTACCTTTGGTAGAAAAGACTCGCCGTTTACCTTTGATATTGGTGGCGGTGTTCCCAAGGCGTCTGGTGGTTCTGATGGCTCTGCCGAGAAGACTCTCTCGTCCAGGCTTATTGGATTTGCAATTGCTGTTGGCGGGATGTTTGCTGTGCTTATTGGTCGTCTTTGGACCATGCAGCTCTTATCGTCAGCTGACTATACTGAGCAAGCAGAGCGTAACCGTACGCGAACGGTTACTACTGCAGCTCCTCGTGGTCGTATTTTGGACAGGAATGGCGTGGAGATTGTTACTAACAGGCCAAGTCCAACGGTAGTAGCTCGCGCAGACGTTGCAGAAGACTACATTAAGCTGCAGATTCTTGCTAACCTTTTGGGTATGCCTATGTTGGCGGTGCGCAGAAAAATCATGGATACCTCTGATGGCGCCCAAGCGCTTCGCACGGTTTCTGTAGATGTTTCTAGGCGCGTAGTTGCCTACATTTACGCTCATGGCGCTTTGCTTGATGGCGTTTCAATTGAGGAACGCACCCAGCGCGCCTATCCAAACGGTTCTCTTGCAGCTCATGTTGTTGGCTACACCGGAACTGTTACACAAGAGCAGCTTGAAAGCAGTAAAACTGCGGATGGCGGCTTTGTGTATGCCCACGGCGATATCGTGGGACAAACGGGTGTTGAGTATCAGTACGAGTCCGCTCTTCAGGGTGTTCGTGGTGAGCAAACGGTGTATGTTGATGCTGCTGGTAATGTTTTATCTCACTCAACATCCATTGCTCCTCAGAGCGGCTCAGATGTTGTTTTGACCATTGATGCAAACATCCAAAAAGCTGCAGAAGCATCTCTTGTCAGTGTTATCAATACAGTTAGATCACAAGATTACCAAGGTCGCAGTGCAAGTGTAGTGGCTCTTGATTGCACTAACGGCGAAGTTATTGCTATGGCAAGCTATCCAACGTATTCACCTTCAATGTTTGTTGGAGGCATTTCCAGTTCTGACTGGGATACGCTTTCTTCTGAAGAGGCAAACTACCCGCTGATGAATCGTGCTATTGCTGGACAGTATCCATCTGGATCTACTATCAAGGCGCTTACTACCTTTGCGGGACTTAAATACGGTATTTGTGACGGAAATTCCAGCTGGTATTGCACGGGTTTCTGGACTGGTTTTGGTGAGCAATACGGCATGCACTGCTGGCTTCTTTCTGGCCACGGCACCGTTAATCTTATTACTGGTATTACCAACTCTTGCGACATTGTTTTTTATGAGATTGGTAAGGGCTTCTTCTATAACAACGATCATCCTGAGGGCATGCAAGAGACATTCCGTGCTTTTGGACTTGGCGCACTTTCTGGTATTGACCTTCCAGAAGAGGCGTCTGGCCGTGTTCCTGATGCGGAGTGGAAGTGGAATTACTTTACTAGCTCGCCTGATGATGCTCGTAAGTGGCAGGGTGGTGACAACTGTAATCTTGCTATTGGCCAGGGTGACCTGTTGGTGACCTGCCTCCAGATGGCAAATGCGTATTGTGGTATTGCAAATCGAGGTCCAATTTATAAGCCGCATGTTCTAAAGAGTATTAACGCCAGAAATGGCAATGGCTCTGTTATTGAGTACAAAAACGAGGTCATTCTGACTCCAGAAGAAAAAGATGAGCATCGAGACATTGTTGCTCGTGGCCTTTATGGCGTTGTTTATGAGGAATCCGCTTCTCAGACTATCCATTGGACTAATCTTGATGTCACGGTTAATGGTAAGACGGGTACTGCTGAGCAGCAGTCTATTGGTGAGCCCGTTGGTTGGTTTGTTGGCTATGCACCTGCTGACAAGCCTCAGTATGTTGTTGCTGCAAATCTAGATTGCGCGCCTTCTGGTGCAGGCTCTGGTATGTATATTGTTCGAGACGTCTTTGGCGCAATCTATAATCAGCCAGACAATGTTGGTAGGTAAGGAGGCGAGAAACCCATGGCACTTGATTCATCTGCAGTTACAAAACAGAGAATGAACTCACCTTTTAGGAGGCGTGGAGGTATTCCTTCAGGCGGCCTTGCTAAGAAAGAGAAACTTACTGGTAAGAATATTCTGAGTAATCTCTATCTAGCACAGCTTGTTCCCGCGGCACTTCTCGTCCTCATCGGCATTGTGGTTATTTGGACTGCATCAATGAACATTGCCGAAGCTAGTTTTCCTAGGCACCTTCTTGGTATTGGTTTGGGCCTTGTTTTTGCCACGCTTATGTGGCGCTATGACTATAGAGCGCTTTCAAATATGACAAATGTGCTGCTTGTCAGTGTTTTTGTGTTGATGATTTTGCCTAAGATTCCAGGTTTTGGTGTCTCGGTTAAGGGTATGACTGGTTGGGTTAATATCCCGCTTGTTGGCTTTAGATTTCAACCGTCTGAGCTGGGAAAGATCGTCACGATCTTCCTCATGGCATCGGTATGCGCTCAGTATAACGGCAAGGTAGAAACGTTAAAAGATTACATAAAGCTTTGTGGAACATTGATGGTCCCATTTGGCTCCATTATGCTTTTGCCAGACCTGGGAACTGGTCTGATTATTTTAGTTATCGGAGCTACTATCATCATTTGCTCCGGTGCAAAACGTTCTTGGATTCTTGTAACTATCCTTCTACTTGTAGCGGTTGTTGCTCTTGTTGTAACAACCTCTATGATTCCCGGTATTCCTCATATTCTTAAGGAGTACCAGATGAAGCGCCTCGCAGTCTTTTTGGATCCATCTGTTGATCCATCTGGAGACGGTTATAACCTGCAGCAGGCAAAGATTGCTGTAGGTTCGGGTGGCTTTATTGGAAAAGGAGCAGGTAACGCTACACAGGCAAGTGGACGCTTCTTACCAGAGGCACACACAGACTTTGTTTTTGCACTCTTCTCGGAAGAGTTTGGCTTCCTTGGTGCTTTCATTATGCTTTCACTTTTTGCGTGGATGATTTTTGCAACTATTCTGTTTGCCATGAAGACCGAGAATACCTTCTCTAAGCTGGTTCTTGTTGGTTGTGCGGCTATGTGGTCGTTCCAGGTTTTACAGAATGTTGGCATGTGTATTGGCATCATGCCTATTACGGGTATTCCATTGCCTTTTATCAGCTTTGGATCAACATCGATGATTGCCCAGTTTGTTTCTGTAGGAATTGTCCAGTCTGTTTACAGACATAGAACTAAGGCGGCATAAGCTATGGCAAACAGAAACAGTTTAGGCAAGCTTGCAACCTCTGTACTACAGGAATTCCGTGGCTCACTTTCATCTCTTGAGCCAACCTATACACATATCTATGTTGATTCTTTTGCCTCTGAAGAGGTAATTCTTGCCGTTCATACGTATTTTATGCCAGAGAGAACTGATGCTTTAGTGCGTGTTTCTAAACTTGCTGATGGCGTTTCGTTTGTTTCTGGAGGCACTGGTCGCACGAAAAAAAACGCTGTTATTCCTGATATTGCTGTGATTATTCCTACGCCAACGTCACAGTATGAGGAGGCCCTTACCATGTTGGTAAGCCATTCAATTCCTTGTGCGGTGGTTGTGGAGTCTGCAGTTGAAGCACCGAAAATTGCTGATACGCTCTACAACACAGGGCTTATTAGTATTATTGCAGGTACCACTGAAGAAGTGCTGTTTGATCGACTCTCTTCATGGATTGCAACTGCAACAGAAAAATCAGTCTCTTTTGCGGCAGCGTATCCTCTTTGTAGAACTCAAGTGGTTAAACAGATAACAGCTGCTTGCGCTAAAGAAAATGCTGCTATTGGAGCTGTTGCACTTATTCCCGGCTCTGATATGCCGCTGATGACTGCACGTCAGATCAGACTGGCGCTTGATATTACCGCCGCTTATAACATCAATATGAGTGTTGAAACCATCGCCGAACTTCTCGGCGTTGTGGGTGCGGGCTTTGGATATCGCACTGTGGCGCGAACCGTTGCAGGCTCTGTTCCTGGATTTGGCTGGGCGCTTAAGGCTGGCATGGGATACGCAGGAACTCACGCTACTGCTCGCGTCATTCACGCGTACGCTCGCAAAATTGCCGAGAAACGCGACGGGGTAGCAACTGGCTCTTCTTCCAAGACCGGTGCTTCGAGTGCCTCCACAGACACAAGCGCAACAGCAGATACAAATTCACAATCAAATGCCGTAGAGATAGCAACCGCACAGTCCCTCGCTAAAAGATAGAAAGTAGACTATCGTGCGTGTTAAACGAGAAAATCTCTTCCATCTCATTGAGCCCATGCTTCTACATGTCGAGAAACCCTCAAGATACTTAAATCACGAGTGGGGAGCAGTAGAGGAGCAAGAAGGTCCTTTTCACGTTTGTATGGTTTACGCCGACGTGTACGAGGTTGGCCAGCCTAATTTGGGCATTGCTATTCTCTATAACGCTTTGAATAAAGCACCTCGCATTTCTTGTGAGCGCGCCTACCTGCCTTGGACCGATATGGCGGCTTTGATGCGCAAACGCAATGTTCCTCTGCTTTCGTTGGAGGGCGCTGCGCCTTTAGCGTCTTTTGATGTGGTGGGCTTTACGCTTGCGCATGAAATGATTGCTACCAATATTATAGAAACGCTTGATTTAGCAGGTATTCCAAAGCTTTCCAAAGAGCGTGATGAAGAGGACCCACTTATTTTTGGAGGTGGTCCTTCTGTTTGGAACTCAGAGCCTGTAGCTCCGCTCTTTGATGCAATTCTTTTAGGTGATGGCGAAGAAGCGCTGGTAGAGATGTGCGAGTGCGTGAGAACTTCCAAGCTTGAAGGGGTTTTTCGCCAAGAGATTTTGCAGAGGTTGTCTGAGATTCAAGGTGTCTACGTTCCGTCGCTTTATCAGATTGTGCACGACAATACCGCAACACGCTGGGGCTATGCGGTTCCTAAAGAGGGAAGTGGCGCTCCAAGCGTGGTCTATAAACGCTGCTTGCCAGACCTTTCAGTGACTGATCCTGTTGCCCAGAGAGCGTTTTGTTAAGTACTTTTTTATGTTTATGGACGATTTTTTGAAAATTGAGCAACAAAAAACAGTAAACCTATTTTGATTTACTGTTTCTCAAATCGTTATATCTGTAGTGGTCAACCCTTTTTGTAACACCACTGCTTAATGGTACACTCCGCTCTCTTTTCAAACGGAGTCAGATATCCGTTATACGAGTGTGGGCGTACCTGATTGTACCAATCGTAAGCAAACTCTGAAACGGCATAATCCAGTTCTGCTGCAGTTTCAAAACGATACTGATAAATCAACTCGGTCTTTAAGGTACTGTAATGGCGTTCCAGCAGCACATTGTCATACGGACAGCCCGCACGACTCATGCTTTGAGAAATCCCGAGTTCCCGGCAATGTTGTACAAACTCTGCGGAAGTAAACTAACTTCCTTGATCCGAGTGCGAAATCAGATTTTTTGAGATAACCTTTGAGCCCGACAACGCTTTTTCAGGCGTGCACACGGCTAGGGAATACCTCAAGGAAACGATATGCCACTAATCGATTTCCTTCGCGAAGAATGCCGCTGCTTTTTTAAGAAGCTGTTCCCCTTTTCTAATTCGGCTTTTTTACGCCGGAGACGACGAAGTTCTTCTATCATCTCTAACTGAGACTTCTCCTCATCATTGTTTTGGCATTCTTCGCGATACGAGCGTACCCAGTTGGAAACAGTGGCTCTGGATATGCCGTACTCGGCCACAAGGCTGGCAATCGTGCGCCCGTCCTGAATGTGCGCACGAACAACTTTTCGTCTGGTTTCATCTGATATTCGAGTCATGTG
>ERZ772957.61-NODE-61-length-85725-cov-6.088281_pt1 | contig 85725 bp, 56 predicted proteins | sample MGYA00580682_ERZ772957 | MGnify/ENA primary metagenome ERZ772957 (study PRJEB29015, sample SAMEA2737921) | human oral metagenome | biome: human oral; feature: human-associated habitat; material: dental | place: China | collected 2025 ... | reverse complement strand
TTTTCACCCACCAATAACCCCATCGGGGTTAGTCCTTTGGTAGGGCAGTGTTGACACAAAGCGTCAACGCTGCATCAGCAAATAGCGGTAATGTCAAGCCCATAGGGTTGGTCTTTCAAAACAAGCCAACGCCCGCCGGCGGAAACCTTGAAAGACCAAGCCTAAAGGCTTGTTGAGAGTGTTTTGCGCGTTATGATCGGGGCTTATAAACTCCTCCGAGAAAACATCAAGTCTAAGAGCTTGTTGTTGTAGGTTTTTAATTGATAAGTTGTTATCTTACTTACCTGTTGGAAAAGGCAAATTTAGTTGCACACGGGAAGAACGATGGCGATGCCCTTTGGTAGTACTTACAAAGTATGCTTTTCAACTCTCATAAAACACTTACAAGACCCACCAAATATGCAGCTATCATAGAAGTAAATGTCATTTTATGACTACTTTATAGTCAATCATAAAGAAAAACTATGCTCGCAGACAACTGTTAAGGGGCTTCCGTATATTGAGCTTAGATGCCGAGAATGTTGCGCAGAATCCACCACGCAAAAAACAGCACGATATAAAGCCTAAGCCAATTAGGATTATGCGTCAGACGTTGCAATTTTCGCTTTGATTCCCCACGCAAAATCCAATCACTTAGGATGACAAGCGCCAAATAAGGAAGAGAGAAAAGAAAGAAGAAGTTATAATGCAGGGCCTCTGAGAAATGCCCATGAAAGGCTGCGTGCGCCGCGCGCTGAAGGCCGCACCCGGGACAACTATAGCCGGTTGCCCATTTTACAAAACATTTGGGGGCCAGTTCATAGCGTGCAGGATCAAAATAATAAAGCGCCAAAGCGATAGCAACCACGAGTATTCCGCTGCCCAGCCTTAGCCATTTTTTGCGCGAGTTCTGTTTATCAGCAACAAGATTCGAAGTTTTCGCGCTTAACTGCTGCTTTTCATCGGCAAGGTTTTGCGTATCAAAAGGCGGAAGTATTTGTTCTGTATCCAACTCCATAGCGCCGTCGACGGCAGTTGATTTTCGTTCCTCTTTCACTATATCAAAAAACAATGAGTATCCGTTCTACCAAATCTTATATCCCCAAAAGGCAAAAACGCCTCCTCTTCGCCAAAAGCCGAAGAGGAGGCACAATGCATCAATAGGGTTATTTCTTAGGCGTCTGTGCAAGGATTTCCTTCAAGAACACCCAATACTTATCTACACTCGGTATGTGGCAACGCTCGTTAGCGGTGTGCGGCGAGCGAAGCGTAGGCCCAAAGCTGACCATATCCATCTTAGGATATTTGCTACCGATAATGCCACACTCCAAGCCGGCGTGAATTACCTCTACATTGTTGTCATTGCCAAAAAGCTCCTTGTAGATCTTTCTCATCAACTCTACAATCTCGCTCTTCATATTAGGCTGCCAAGCAGGGTAATCGCCATCAAGTTCGACCTTCAAGTCGGCCATTGAGAAGATGCTTCCCAAGGTTTCTGCCAAGCATTCCTTCATAGAGTCGCGGCTTGAGCGAATCAAGATCTTGAAGAATACTTTACCGCCACCAATCTCAATGATAGCCAAGTTGGAAGAAGTTTCCACGATATGCGGCGTTTCCGGAATGAAACGGAACACGCCGTTGTGGCAGCCATAAATGGCATCTACGAGATTATCTTGTATTTCTTCCGGAACAAGTTTGCTCGGCAACTCATGATCAAAGACTTCTACGTCGAGCTTCTCTTCAACGAAGCCGTATTCAGCTTTAAACGTATCGCGCCATTCGGCAACGCATTCCTCCTTGAAGGCCTCTACGTTCTCCTTCGGCAAAGTCAATACGACCTCTGCCTCATTCGGGATAGCGTTGCGCATATTGCCGCCATACCAAGTAGCCAAGCGTGCTGCATAATTAGCAATCGCGTCTTGCACGAGGCGCGCCATCAACTTATTAGCATTAGCGCGGCCCAGGTTAATCTCCAAACCTGAGTGGCCACCAAGCAAGCCGTGAATATTCACGCGCACTGCCACGTCTTCAGGATCAACGTCTACCTCCTGATATTCCATTCTTGCCGTTTGGTTTACGCCACCGGCCGAACCGATAATCATTTCGCCTTCCGTCTCATCGTCAAGATTGAGAAGGATCTCGCCCGTGAGCGTATCCGTATCCATATGGTCTACGCCATACATCGTCGTTTCTTCATCGGCAGTAATGAAGCCTTCAATAGGGCCGTGCGGAATCGTATCGTCCTCCATAACGGCCATAATTGCCGCTACGGCCATACCATCGTCTGCACCGAGTGTCGTTCCTTTTGTCTTGACCCATTCGCCGTCAATCCAAGTTTCGATCGGATCGTTCAAGAAATCGTGCTTAGAGTCTTTAGCCTTCTGCGGCACCATATCCATATGGCCCTGCATCGTAACGATCTTGCGATCCTCCATACCCGGAGTAGCGGGCTTGCGCATAATAATATTGCCGGCTTTATCTTGGAAAGCCTCAATATTGCGTTCTTTTGCCCAATCAAGAAGGAACTTTTGAATTTTTTCCAAGTGGCCCGAGGGGCGCGGCACTTGCGTCAGCAGATAGAAGTTATGCCAAATTGCTTTTGGCGCCAGGTTCTTAATTTCACTCATAATCTATTGTGTTTAAGCGTTAGAGGGTTTATTTGATTGTATTCGTTTCTTTTGTAAGTAAGTCGTAGAGAGCCAGCCCCAAAGTCCTAAGACAACGACCAGCCCGGTTTGAATCGTATGCACTGCGAGCGCAAAGAGAATCGCATTGCCTGCAGCCACGCCATAAAGGACCAAACTTGTTTTAACGGCAAAGTGCCAAGGACCGGCGCCGTTAGGCGTCGGGACGAGCACGGCAAACGTACTGATGCAAAAGATCAGGAAGGCGGCTGCCGGCGGTATGTTTGCGGTAAAGTCGAAGCAGAAAAAGGCCAGATAAAAGTGGAGAAAATAGCAGCCCCATATCATCAAACTCCAAAAGAGGAACAGCGGCAGATTCTTCAGCTTGCGCAGCGAACTCACGCCGGCCCACAGATTCTTGAGCACCTTCTTGCCTTTTTTCATATAGCGGGCCACAAGCGTCAGCACCAACGCGACGGCGGCTACGATACACGCAATCGTGACGAGATAGCCCGTCTCCGTGAAGCGCCCGAGAAAGCTTCGCAGGTCCATACCTGTCTCATCCAGAAATCTCTTAAAGGCCGGCACTTGCCAAAAGAAGGCCGCGACGGTCAAAAGGACAATCAATAGAGAGTCGACCACGCGCTCGGTAAAGACGGTGCCCAAAGCTTTGGAGAAGGAGACGCCGTCTGCGCGCTTCAGCAGGCCGCAGCGCAACACTTCGCCCGAACGGGGAACGACGAGGCTCGCGGCATAACTGACAAAGACGGCATCTTCACAACTGCGGCGTCGTGCCCGCTCGCCGATGGGGGCTAAAAGCATACGCCAGCGCCAAGCGCGGACGAGCTGCGCCAAGATGCCGAACACGAAGGAGAAGAGCATCCAGCCCCACTTCATATCATGCAAAACGGAAGACAGAAAGGCCTGCCAATCTGTCCCACGATACATCCACCAAAGGATGCCCAGCGCAAACAAGAAGGGCAAAACGATCTTCAATATGTTTTGCAATAATTTCAACGGAAGCGATCTGCTGTTTTTATATTCTTAATTAAAGGCATGAAGACGTAGCAAAAAGCGCCGACAGAAAGGTTTCGACAAAGTTTGGCCCACTGCCCGCGTTACGCTATCTTTGCAATTGCGAAGATAAACAAAAAACTACAAGATGCGCGCAGTAAAACCGAAAAAAAATCTTGGACAACATTTTCTGACCGACTTACCTACGGCGCAAGCCATTGCCGATACGATCGACGCCTGCCCGGATCTGCCCGTCTTGGAGGTAGGGCCGGGTATGGGGATGCTGACTCAGTTTCTTCTGCCCAAGGGGCGGGAGACGAAGGTCGTGGAAATAGATCGCGAGAGTGTGGCCTACTTGCTAAATCGTTGGCCGGCGCTCGCCGACAACATATTAGGCGAGGACTTTCTACGGATGGATTTAAGCAAGGTCTTTGATGGCCGGCCTTTTGTGTTGACGGGCAACTACCCTTACGACATTTCTTCGCAGATTTTCTTTAAGATGCTCGACTTCAAAGACTACATCCCTTGCTGCACGGGTATGATTCAGAAGGAGGCGGCCGAGCGCATCGCCGCCCCGCCGGGGACGAAAGCTTACGGCATCTTGAGCGTACTCCTGCAGCGTTGGTACAGCGTCGAATATCTCTTTACGGTCGAGCCGCATGTCTTTAATCCGCCGCCCAAAGTGCGCAGTGCGGTGGTGCGCATGACGCGAAACGACGTGACCGACTGCGGATGCAACGAGCAACTCTTGCGCCGAGTGGTCAAGACAAGTTTTAATCAGCGCCGCAAGATGCTGCGCGGGAGTTTGAAACCCTTGTTTGCGCAATTGAACAACGAGCAAAACAAGGCTTTGGATCACACGGATTTTCTCCTCCCACTGACGATGCGCCCCGAACAACTCTCTGTCGAGCAATTTGTAGACCTCACGAATCGCGTAGAAACCGAAATGCAGCGCGAAGGGTAAGTTCGCGTGTTTTATCGACCGACAAATCGTCGGCCACTCATTTTTTTTTAGGCTACGGCCGCTCCGTTTGATGCTGCGTGCGCGAAAAGCGCGCCAAACGGTGCGGCCATAGTCGTATTTAGTTGGACGGAAAACGCGTAGGTCGCGAAAGAGATGGGTGGCGGCGCAGGCTGGTGCGCGCAGTGCTTAGCGCAGTTTCACGAAGTCTTTGCCCGTCTTCCGACAAAGGCTACAGCTCACCGCTAAATACCACTTTATCAACGCCTTCTCCTCTAAAACAAGCAAACAAGATCGTCTCTTTTTATCTCATCTCACTGAAACGCCGATTGTTTGCTCCCACCAAACGATAGTTTGCTGCCGCCAAACCATAGTATGCTCCCACCAAACGATGGTTTGCTCCGACCAAACAATGGAATGTACTATGCGGACGAAAGAAAAAACCGTCCGCCGCTTGCCGAAGTCAGGCCAAGACGGCGCCGCGCGAAAGGGGCAGAAAGCCAATCAGAACATCGTATTATGGCATACGAAACACGGAAAAAACGAAAAGAATATTGTACTTTCGCAACGTTAATGTACGCATCGCATATACAACATTGATATGGGACTTATCGAATTTAGTAAACTGCCGGTCAACAATCTTGTTGGAGCAGATTGGAAAACCTTTCAAGCAATCACCAACGGGCAAGACATAGGTAAGCACTATCGCACGAAATATCGGTTGACGAAAGCCGTCTGCCGACTCCTCTCTTTGCTGGCTCCGCTGCAGGAGAAGCGCTTCCAAAAGAAGTTGGCCGAAAAGCCGTTGGAACACGCGCCGGTTTTCATCCTTGGCCATTGGAGAAGCGGAACTACGTTTGTGCATAACGTACTCTCGTGCGACAAACATTTTGGCTACAATACGACGTATCAAACGGTCTTTCCACATTTGATGATGTTCGGGCAGTCGTTTTTCAAACAAACGATGTCGTGGTTAATGCCTTCGCATCGACCAACGGACAATATGGAACTGGCGGTCGACTTGCCGCAAGAGGAGGAGTTTACGATGACGAACATGATGCCGTATACGTATTACAACTTCTGGTTTTTGCCACAGCGAATGCGCGAATATGCCGACCGCTTCTTGTGCTTCGAGAATATTAGCGAGGAGGAGCTGCGCACGTTTGAGGAGACGTTCGTGAAAATCATTAAGATCAGTCTTTGGAATACGGGCGGCACGCAGTTTCTTTCAAAGAATCCGCCGCACACGGGCCGCGTTCGCGAACTGGTACGTATGTTTCCCGACGCAAAGTTTATCTATCTGATGCGTAACCCTTACACCGTTTTTGAATCTACACGCTCTTTCTTTACCAACACGATACGCCCGCTACAGTTGCAGGACATCGCGGAAACAGAATTGGTCGACAATATTCTCTATGTCTACGAGAAGTTGCACAGAAAGTATCAGTCGGAAAAAGCGTTCATACCTGCGGGAAATTTAGTGGAACTCCGCTTTGAAGATTTTGAAAGCGACGCCTATGCACAGACGGAGATGCTCTATAAAAAACTAAATATTCCGGGCTGGGAAGAAGCGCAGGCGGCTATCAAACAATATACCGACGCTAAGAAAGGCTATCAAAAGAATAAATATGCGTATAAGCCGGAGACGGTAGCACTCGTTAATCGCCACTGGGGCGACATTGTTGAACATTGGAACTACGAAAAGTTATAGAAATGGACTCTTCAGTAATCATTGCTTGGGTGTTGGCTCACCTTAATTATTGGGTCGTGGCGCTGTTTATGGCCATCGAAAGCTCGTTTATTCCTTTCCCGTCGGAAGTTGTGGTTCCGCCGGCTGCGTGGAAGGCGATGACGGATCCGGAGATGAATATCGTAGGCGTCGTTATCAGTGCTACGCTCGGCGCAGACATAGGTGCTTTAATCAATTATTATCTGGCGCGATGGCTGGGGCGCCCTTTGGTCTATCGGTTTGCACGCTCGCGTTTCGGCCACATACTCTTGATCGACGAAACCGGCGTGAAGAAGGCGGAAGATTTCTTCCGCCGCCACGGAAAGGCGTCGACCTTCTTCGGACGCTTGGTGCCGGCCGTGCGCCAATTGATCAGCATTCCGGCCGGATTAGCCGGAATGAAGCTGCGCCCCTTCCTGCTCTACACGACTTTAGGTGCGGGGGCTTGGAATACGATCTTGGCAATCATAGGATGGGCCATCTATCGCTTCACGGACCTCAAAACGCCGGAAGATGTCGTTACTTTGGCCACGAAATACAGTCACGAAATTGGCTACGTACTACTAACGGCTGCCGTTCTCATCGTTTGTTTCCTCGTTTACAAAGGCTGGAAGAAGACGCCTGAGGCGCAAGAAGACGAGAACGAAGCCGAGGAAGAGGAGAACGAGGATTAAGCCCGGCATTTTAAGTTACAGACATATATACATGCGTCTAAGGACGGCCGCCGCCGGACCTCGTCGGCGCAAAAACAAATCAAATGTGGATAAAATCGCAGCGCATTAAGGCTGCTTCAATCATCATCGGCTGGCTTTCAAGTTTGGCGTTCGGCGCTTCAGCTCAAAATCCTGTGCAAGCAGATTCGGCGCAAACGCCGTACGACTCCGCTATTGCGGAAGCACTCTCCGGCAGCTTTATTTGCCTCTCTGCGCCGCGCACGACGGAACATCAGTGGCTGTTTAGCATAGGGGGTGAAAACTTACTCGACACTTATCTTTCGCCCTTGGCATATAAAGGTACGACGATGGGCACAAGTTTTCGCACCGAGCGCTTTACGCATTTCGGCGCCCAACGCTGGACGGTGCGCGCCCGATATTCGCTTCACGCAGCCTATCTCGCTTCGCCCACCGACAACGGCAAGGAATGGGATGCCTTACTTAGCGGAAGCGGCGCCCTTCTCTACAATTTTTCGCTCTATACGGGTTGGCGCTTTGCCGCGGGCGGCGCATTGGAAGGCCGGACGGGCTTTACTTACAACACGCGCAACGGAAATAATCCTGCGCAGGGACGAGCTGCAGTGGCCTTCGCCGCAACGGGACTCGCGGAGTACACGCTCCGCGTCGGCAACAAACCGATACGCATCCGCACGGAAGCAGATTTTCCGCTGGTGGGTTTGATGTTTTCTCCCAACTATGGGCAATCGTATTATGAGATCTTTTCGCTCGGCCACTACGACAAGAATGTGCGCGTCACGTTCCCGGGCAACGCGCCGGAGGTCCGATGGACCACCACCCTATCCTTACCTTTCCGAAAGGCGCGCTTATCCATCGGTTACGAGGCCGACATTCACCAGCGCCGCGTCAACGGTTTGAAATATCACGCCTGGAATCACCGTTTTTTAATCGGATATACGCGCCATATATACGTAGTCAAATGAAAACACCTCTTTGTTTACGCCGTTTCTTTCCCCCTTGCGCCCTACTCCGCCGCCGTTTGCGCCCACTCGCCTCCGCCGGATTGTGGCTTTTACTTGCTTTCGCGCCGGCGGGCTGCGTTACGGAGGAAGTACCTTCCGATACGCGCCGCGGCAACTTTGAGTCCTGCTGGAAGACGTTGGATGAACATTATTGCTTCTTTGAAGAGAAGCAAAAAAGCTTTGGTTTGGATTGGAACGAGGTCTACGCCCGCTACACGCCGATGATCAATGAGCGAATGACGTCGCGCCAATTATTTGAAGTGTTGGGAAAAATGGTCAACGAACTCCGCGATGGGCACGTCAACCTTTCGGCGGCGCACAACGTGAATCGCTACGGCGCTTGGTACGACAATTTCCCGATGAACTTCAGCGATTCTCTGCTGCATAAATACTTGGGGCGCGCCGACAAGTACTACGTAGGTAGTTCGTTGGCCTATCGTGTGCTCGACGACAACATAGGTTACGTCCGCTGCAGTACGTTCGACTACGCCTTTGGCAATGGAAATCTGTCAGAAATGTTGAAAACGCTCGGCCCTTGCAGCGGATTGATCATAGACGTGCGCAGCAACGGCGGCGGAATGCTGACTTCGGCGGAGCAATTGGCTTCACTTTTTTTCAACGAGCCTATGGTGCGCGCTTTTATACAGCACAAAACGGGCAAAGGACACAAAGATTTCTCCGCTATGCGCCCCATCACCATCCGCCCCTTCGCAGGTCTGCGCTGGCAGAAGAAAGTTTGCATCCTCACCAACCGACGCACGTTCAGCGCCGCCAATAGTTTTGTAGCCTTTCTTAAAGGTTTACCGAACGTAACAGTTGTAGGCGATCAGACGGGGGGCGGCGCCGGACTGCCTTTCAATGCAGAATTGCCCAACGGGTGGCATTTGCGCTTCTCCGCCTGCCCAATGTATGATGCCGAAGGCCTATCGACCGAAGGCGGCATCCGGCCGGACGTCAAAGTCGACATAAGTTCGGCCGACTACGCCCGCAGTTACGATACGATCATCGAGCGTGCGCGGGCCCTACTTCGCGAACAATAGCCAGCGCCTTTGGTTTTAAGGCTGCCGGCAATTGGATGCCGCGTTTGTGGAGCGAGCGTAGCCAGCCGTGCACGTCCGTTTTCAGCATCGTATCCAGCACTTCTGCAAAAGCAGCTGTCTGTTCAGCCGTATATTGATCCGAACGAATACCTTTGAAAACGTCTAATTCCTCATCGTCATAATACTCTGCCGGTTCCTGAGGCGCAGCGAGCGCACAGTTCATCGTGCATACATCCGTCAAGCCGCAAGCCGCCCGCTGCGGCTGCTGCGTTTTCGGCTCCGAAGGCGCATTTTCGCTCCGCCCACGCCTTTGTTTGTAATAATCATATAAGCCAAACAAAGCCGCAAAGCCGAAGAGCGCCAGCAAAGCATATAGAAGTACGGTCATTTCAACAAAGATTGGAGGGCTTCCCAAAAGCCCGGGTAAGACTTGTTCACAACTGTCGGCTCAGCAATCTGAAGGCCGGGAAAGCGCAAGGCGCAAGGGGCGAAGGCCAAGGCCATGCGATGGTCCTCATACGTAGCCACGGGCTGCAAGTGTGCAGGCGCGGAAGCGTAAGTCACGGAGCGGATGGATTCATCGTTTTCTACCGCCACGGTTATTCCCAGTTTGTCCAACTCCCTCGCCAAAGCGGCTAAGCGGTCGGTCTCTTTGATGCGCAGGGTCTGCAAACCCGTGAAGCGAAACGGGCGTTGCAAAGCGGCACACGCCACCACGAGCGACTGCGCCAAGTCGGGCTGCCCGCTCAGGTCAAATTCCATTGCGCCCGACTGCATCTCCGTTTTTTCCAACACAGCCCCTTCGGCGCAAAAGGTCGTTTTGACGCCCAAGGGCAAGAAATAATCTTGCACGCGCGCATCTCCCTGCCACGTCTCCTCGCGCAAACCGCGCAAGAGCAGACGGGCGGCGGGGTCGGTCGCTAAAGCGACAGTTTCGTACCAGCAAGCCGCACTGCTCCAATCGGTTTCCACCCGATATCGGGCCGTCGATTGATAAGGCGCAGGCGCTACGACGAGCGTATCTTCCGCCTCCCATCCGGCTTGCGCGCCAAAATGGCGCATCAGGGCCAAAGTCATATTGATATAGGGGCGCGATACGATGGTTCCCTCCAAGCGGAGGCGCAGCGAACTTGATAAATAAGGGGCAATGAGTAAGAGTGCCGAAACGTACTGCGAACTTACACTACCCGATAAGTGCAAACAGCCGCCGCAAAGTTTGCGCCCACGAATCCGCAAGGGCGGAAAGCCTTCCCTCTCCGCGTAATCAATGTCAGCCCCAAGGCTGCGGAGCGCCTCTACGAGCGGACCTATGGGCCGTTGCTTCATTCTTTCGCTCCCCGTAAGGCAGTGCGCTCCGCCGCCGACGGCATAATAAGCCGTCAGGAAGCGCATTGCCGTGCCGGCGCCGCGTATGTCGACCTGCGCGGCCGACGTTTGCAACGCTTGCGCCAACAGGCGCGTATCTTCAGCTTGCGAAAGGCCCTGCAGCGTATAATCTCCATCCGCCAAGGCCGCGATGATGAGTGCCCGATTGCTCAAACTCTTTGAGCCGGGCAAATCTACGCTCCCGCGCAACGTGGATGGGAAGTATAAAGGATCGGTAACCATACGCTAACAATGGGCAAAAATACAGATAAATTGCGAAACTGTGGGCGCAAAAGCAGAAGAGCCGCGATCTCGGTCAGCATTGTGCGGCAGGGCGTTTGATTTTGGAGAAACGAAAAGTCGGCAAAAAGCGCGCCCATCCCGCCTATTTGGTTTACGCTCGTGAGGTGAAACCTTTTTTATCACGAGATGAAGCCTTTTTTATCACGAGCGCAAACCTTTGTTGTCGTGATAAAAAAGTCAGCCGTTGCGCCGGGAGCCGTTTGTTGCGCACGGCGCGCCGTAAAAAAGTCAACGCCGGAGTGTGCCTTTCAAGACGTCATCTTCGCCTTTCGCCGCGCGATTAAAAAACGGCGGAGCACCCTGCAAGACTCCGCCGTTCGCCTCTGCCCCTTTCCGAAGAAAAGGACTGAAATCCCGTACATTCAGGCCACAGATGCCGCCTCGACGGCTATGGCATCCGGAAAAATGATGTTGTTTTCCAAATGGATGTGCTCGTGCAGATTGGCCTCGAAAGTCTTAATCTTGTCAAGCAAAAGCCGATAAGAGGCACACGCGTCAGCCGGCGCGGTATAGTTGTTCGTCAGCGCCGCAATGTGACGATAACGCTCCCCCTCCTCGTCGTGTTCCGCTTCCATCACGTTGATAGGCATAGCTATCGAGCCGCAATGGAAAGGCTGCGGGCGCTCGCCCCGCGCGATGGCTGCATACATTTCATACATGTAGGGGAATAAAACCTGCTCTTCTTTCTGCAAATGCTCCTCAAGTGCTTCCAAAGAGCCTTCGAGCAGCCGCGCAACTTCGTGCAACTCGGGATGATTTTCAGCATGAACCTGCTCAACCTTGTGCATCAGCGAAAGCATCTCAGGGCCGTCGCGACGAATGCCGCGATGATGGATCTTCAAGACGTAATCTATCAATAAATCCGTCGGCCATTGCTTAAAATCGGGGGACGTTCCCGGCTGCGCATGCAAGCCATCAAGTGCGGCAGCCACACGCTCAGGATCGGCATTGGCCTTGCCGACCGCCTCCAGATAGTTGTCAGCGCCGTGACAACAGAAATCGACCCCAAAATGATGAAACACGTCAGCCGCAGCATAGTTATCAGCCACGATTTCGCCTACCGTTCGCGAAGCATACTTGGAAATGTTTTGTTTCATTGTTAACCTCCTTATCTTTATTTGCCGGCAAAGGTATTGGCTGCGCGACCGGCTGAGCGTAACATAAGTAACGCACCCTTATATTTTAATGTTTATTTACCTTTTTCGCATTGTGCGCGAAAATCTTCCGTTAAAAGCCGAAGAATCAGCAGAGAAAGGGCGATAATACCACGTCATTGGCTTGGTTTTTTGTTAAGTTTGAGTTAATTTTGCGGAACCAAAAAACCATTCATTATGTACAATCCGACCGGTTTCCTGCGCGCGGCTCTTCCGGCTGCGCTTGAAGCAGGTAAAGCTATATTGGAGATTTATGCTCAACCCACTGAAGGTTGGGAAATAGAAGAGAAAGCAGACCATACGCCACTCACGCTTGCCGACCGACGCGCCAACGATATTATCATGCGACACTTGCGCGCCACGGGACACCCCATTCTGAGCGAGGAAGGGCCACTTCCCGACTATGAAGAGCGCAAGAATTGGCGGGGGCTTTGGGTCGTGGATCCGCTGGATGGGACTTCGGAATTTCTAAAACGTAATGACGAATTTACAGTCAACATCGCCTGGGTGCAAGACGGACGCCCGATGGCCGGCGTCATCTACTTGCCGGTAACGCATACGCTTTATTTCGGTATGGAAGGGATGGGGGCATTCAAAGTGGGCGACGTGACCGTCGCTAAATCAGAAGAGGAACTTATTCGTGCAGCGCAACGCTTGCCCATTGAAAAGCAACACGAGGGTTTCGTGGTTGTAGCGTCGCGCTCTCACCTCTCCGGTGAAACGGAGGCTTACATAGACTTGCTGCGCAAAGACCATCCGGACTTGTCTTTAATATCTGCGGGCAGTTCGATGAAACTCTGCCGCGTGGCAGAGGGTTCGGCCGACGTCTATCCGCGCTTCGCGCCCACGATGGAATGGGACACGGCAGCCGGCGATGCGATCGTAAGGGCTGCCGGCGGAGAGGTGGTCGACACGGAACGCCACCAGCCGCTCGTCTATAACAAGGCCGATCTGCGCAATCCTGATTTTATCGTAACTTGCAAGAGCTGATATGGCTCACCCGATAGCCTTTGCCATCTTAGTATTGGTCGGCATCATTACCACGCTGGTACGGGACCGCCTGCGCCCCGGATTGGTGATGGCTTCAGGGGCTGTCGTCTTCTACTGTGGCGGACTACTCTCCACGAAAGAACTCTTGGAGGGCTTCGCTAACAAGGGCTTGATGACGGTAGCCTTGCTCTTCCTGATCAGTGAAGGGGTGAGGCGCTCCGGACTCTTGGAGAAGTTTGTGGGGCATATATTGCCCAAACGCCATACTTCGGTTAAGCGCACCCAACTCTTATCCTTGCCTTTCGTAGCCTTTATTTCAGCCTTTCTGAATAATACGCCGGTGGTGGTTATCTTCGCCCCGATGCTGAAACGCTGGGCGGAACAAAAGCATTTGTCGGCTACGAAATTTTTAATTCCGCTCTCTTACGCCACGATTCTGGGAGGTATGTGCACGCTGATCGGAACGTCGACCAACTTGGTGGTAGATGGTTTGGTGACGGAGGCAGGTTTTCCGGGCTTTTCGATGTTTGAGATTGGAAAGGTGGGCATCTTTATTGCCTTTTTCGGACTACTTTACTTGATTCTCTTTAGTGATCGACTGCTTCCCGAAGCGCGCGAGCCGATTAACTTGGCCGATGCGGGTAATTTCAAGGGAAAGGATCTTCAGCGTATAGAGGTGGTTCTGTCGGCGCGCTTTCCGGCAATCGGACGATCGGTCTTCGACTTCGATTTCAAAAAGAAATACGGGGCTTTTCCCATAGAAATATCGCGCGGAGGTAAGACGATCTTAATGCGGGATATGCGCAAGTTGAATTATCGTGAAGGGGACACGGTCGTATTGATGGCTGACCGAAACTTTATGGAGAACTGGGGCGATTCTTCTTTCTTCTTGATGGTCTCCGGCGAACAGGAGACGGAGCCAAAGATGGTGCGTTGGAAGAGATGGACGGCGCTGGGCTTGCTGATCACAATGATCATCGGCGCAACGCTGGGTGAAATGAATAAGGGGGAAGCCGGCGGAAGTTTCCGACCGGATATGTTCTTCTTCGCCGCAGTCGTAGCCTGCTTAATGGCTTGGCTTCAGATTTACCCACCAAGGAAGTATACGAAATTTATCTCTTGGGATATTCTCATCACCATAGCCGGGGCCTTTGCCATCAGCAAGGCGATGCTCAACTCCGGACTCGCCGGCGCCATCGCGCAGTTTGCCATCGGGCTGACCGATCGGTTTGGGCCTTTAATCTTGCTGGCCGTAATTTTTATCATCACCGACTTGTTTACAGAATTGATGACTAATAACGCGGCAGCAGCCTTGATCTTTCCAATTTCTTTATCCATTGCCGAAAAAATGGGCGTTAGTCCGACGCCTTTCTTTATCACGATTTGCATCGCCGCGTCTACGAGTTTCGCTACGCCTATCGGCTATCAAACAAACTTGATCGTGCAGGGCTTGGGCGGCTATCGGTTTGTTGATTTTACACGCGTAGGCCTCCCGCTCAATATCTTGGCTTTGGTCATTACGATTCTGCTCGTGCCGATATTTTGGCCGTTTTAGGCAACTTACAGAATAAGCAAAACAAAATGCCCACCGAAAGCTAACTGCTCCGGTGGGCATTTTGTTGTATCCTTATGATAGGGATTATTTTAATTGTCCTACTTTAATCAAATACTCGGCTATCTGCACAGCATTGAGGGCTGCGCCTTTGCGAATCTGATCGCCCGTGAGCCACAAAGTGAGTCCGCAAGGATCAGCAAGGTCTTGACGGATACGACCCACATATACATCGTCGCGACCGGCACTTTCAAGCGGCATAGGATAGCGCCCGTGAGCGGGATCATCGACTAAGGTGATGCCCGGCGCAGCGGACAAAGCGCTACGCACAGCCTCGGCGGAGACAGGTGCTTCGGTCTCAATCCAAATATTCTCGCTGTGAGAGCGCAGACTGGGGACGCGGACGCAGGAAGCGCTGGTCTTCACGTCGGAATGGAGAATCTTGCGCGTCTCGTAATACATTTTCATTTCTTCCTTGGTGTAGTCGTTGTCGGTGAAGACGTCGACTTGCGGAATCATATTGAAAGCCAACTGATGGGGGAACTTATCGACCTTTACTTCCTCCCCGTCGAGCACTTGACGACACTGCTCCTGCAATTCTTGCATCGCAGCTGCTCCGGCGCCCGATGCGGCCTGATAGGTAGAGACGCGGATGCGCTTAATCGGCGATAGGGCTTGAATCGGTTTCAAAGCCACGACCATAATAATGGTAGTGCAGTTGGGATTGGCGATAATGCCGCGTGGACGGTTCAAAGCGTCTTCGGCGTTACATTCGGGCACGACTAAGGGAACATCATCCTCCATACGAAAGGCACTGGAGTTGTCGATCATCACGGCGCCGTGCTTGGTAATCGTCTCGGCATAGCGCTTCGAAGTACTGCCGCCGGCAGAGACAAAGGCAACGTCCACGCCGCGGAAATCGTCATTCTCTTGCAGAAGTTTCACTTCATAATCGCGGCCTTTGAAAGTATAAGTTCGGCCCGCACTGTTTGGTGAGCCAAAAAGAAGGAGTTCGTCTACGGGGAAGTTTCGCTCGGCCAAGACTCGCAAAAACTCTTGCCCGACAGCGCCGCTGGCGCCTACTATTGCTACTCGCATATTGTTTGTTTGCTAATTTGTTATGTCCTTTTCTGAAAGGAAATGCTACTATTCAGAAGACGGAAGGATAAATGCTCCGTCGTATTGTCGGCAAAATTAGAGATTTTAGGGCGAAAGACCTTATTATGCGGAAGAAAATTCGTTACTTTGCAAAAAATAACAGGCCGCGAGCGTTCTTTCCGACAAACAAAAGGCAAGCTTCGGCAGCTTTTGGCGGTTCGGCTGTGCGCTGCGCATTTTAGTAGACACAAAAAGAGAACTATGCACTTCGCTTCAAGTGGGCGAATAGGACTTAGCTCAAGCAGGCAAGTCTCTCGCCAAGTGAGCGAGCAAACTTAGGGCTTCCCCTCTCGCGACACAGACCATACATTATATATATGATCCCTTTACCCATCACTGACCCCACGTGGATTTTCTTCATTGTCCTCGGCATCATTCTGATTGCGCCGATGATTTTGGAGCGTCTGCGTGTACCGGCCATTGTGGGAATGATTGCGGCCGGCGTATTGATCGGCCCGCACGGCTTCAACATCTTAGCCCGCGATAGCAGTTTTGAACTCTTCGGCAAAGTGGGACTATATTATATTATGTTTCTAGCAGCGCTCGAAATGAACTTGCAAGATCTGTGGAAGATACGCTACAAAGCCTTGGTCTTCGGCCTGCTGTCCTTCATTATCCCGATAGCTTTAGGCTTCGGCGCCAATACGCTCATCTTAGGTGCTTCGGTCGTCGCGGGCGTTTTGATGTCGGCGATGTATGCTTCTCACACGCTGGTTTCTTATCCGATCATCTTGCGCTACGGCCTTTCTCGGCGTGAGAGCGTCAATCTCGCGGTGGGCAGTACGATCGTAGCTGATACGCTGACGCTTTTAATGCTGGCCGTCGTAGGCGGATCTTTCAAAGAGGCGCATTCCGACTTCTTTCTCCTTTGGTTAGTCTTAAAGACGATAGCCATTGGTGCCACGATCGTCTTCTTATTCCCGATGCTGGCTCGCCTTTTCTTTAGGAGTTTCAACGAGGGCGTCATACAATATATATTTGTCTTAAGCCTCGTCTTCTTAGGTGCAGGCTTGATGGAGTTTGTCGGAATGGAAGGCATTTTGGGTGCTTTCTTAGCCGGCTTGGCCCTCAACAAACACATTCCGGCCACGAGTCCGCTGATGACGCACATCGAGTTTGTCGGCAATGCCTTGTTCATTCCTTATTTTCTCATCGGTGTGGGAATGATTGTAGACGTTAGTGCTCTGAAAAGTATTGAGGCCGTGAAGATCGCCCTCGTTATGATCATCGTCAGCACACTGGGCAAATGGCTGGCCGCACGCGTAGTTCGGCGGGTTTATCACTTGCATAAAACGGAAGGAGCTTTACTCTTCGGTCTGACGAATGCGCGCGCCGCAGCCACCTTGGCTATTGTTATTGTGGGCTACGAGATACATCTGCCCGACGGTAGCCGACTGCTCAACGAGCAGGTCTTAAACGGGACGATGCTCTTGATCTTGGTTTCTTGCCTGATTAGTTCGCTCGTCACGGAGCGCTCGGCGCGCAAGTTGGCCTTAGACACGGAGGAAGCGCCCGCACGCCCCGATACGGTGCAGCCGCATATGCTCATCGCCTTGAGTAATCCGACGACGGTCGAGCCTTTGATAAATATGGCTTTACTACTCCGCTCTACGCAGAAACGGACGCTCATAACGGCCGTCAATATCATCAGAGACGACAAGCCCAATGCGCAGGAAAGAGGCCTGCAACTCCTTGAAAGGGCGGCACAGATAGCGGCATCGGCCAATGTGCACGTGCAGACGCGCAGTCGGTGGTCGGTCAACATCGTCAGCGGGCTTTCTCACTCGATGAAGGAGGCGGATGCCAATGCGCTGATGATCGGACTTCACCAGAAGGCGCACTTGTTTGAAAAGTTCTTTGGTCGCTTGGCCACGGACCTTTTCCGCGCCGTCGACAAGCAGATTATCGTGTATCGCCCGCTATCTTCGCCCAACACGATTCGCCATTTGCAACTCTTTGTTCCGGACAATGCGGAATACGAACCGGGCTTCGCGGAATGGGCCGCCCACATCGCCCAATTGGCAGGGCAGTTGAGCTGTCGGATCAACGTGCACGCCGGCAAGCATACGCAGCGAGCGCTGAAAATCTTCTGGACAAAACAGCGCTATAGCTTGCAGGCTACGTATAATGAGTATACCGATTGGGACAATTTCCTGCCTTTGGCCATACAAACGCGCGAAAGCCATTTGGCCGTCTTTATCATTGCGCGGCCGGGGACGCTTTCTTATCAAAACTACTTTGCGCGAATGCCGGAGCAGTTGGAGCGTCACTTTACGGCACGCAACTTGATGATCATTCTGCCGGCTCAGTATCGCGGCACTTACGGCCGAGAAGATACGCTGCCACCGGCCTGAGAATGCAAACTTTTCGCTTGTGCGCTGTTTTTCTTAAAGCTTTTCGCTTTTCTATCCTTACTTTTACGTATTTGTAAGGTGTCGTACCCTGGTTTTACCATCCCAAATAGGCATTTTCTGCCATTCATCAAAAAAAAAACGATTTAATACCACTTAATGTCATATTAGTGCTATCTTTGCGGCAGCTTACGCTTACAACGCTCCGCACAGCTCAGCGCGAAGAAGCGCAACAGATTGAATAAAGATAACCTATAAAACCACAAATTTCAATCTCAATAAAATGAAAAAAACATTGTATGCGTTAATTCTGACGCTCCCACTCCTTTTTACGAGCTGCGGAAAAACAGGAAATTATGGCTATCCAAGTAAACTGGACTTCAGCAATGAAGGAGGCAGTAAAGAGATTAAAGGAAATGACTACCCTTATTCTATCGAAATAGCCGACTACGATGGAAATGGAAAATCAGTATCAGTATATAGTGCCGGCGACTCATTGAACGTCACTTATCAATGGCTTACAATTAAAGCGAAGAAAAAGGAAAGCAAGTTTACAATAATTGCAGAGCCCAAGAAAGGAGGGAAAAGCAGAAAACTATATGTCTATGCCGACATAGATCCCTCAGAACCAGGAAAGCCGGCTGAAATCAAAGTCGTACAATAAACGATATCTCGTTTCTAAGAAACAAACATTATGCATCAACTCGATAAGAAAACGAGAGGAACTTTCCTCACCTTACTCCTCACCTTGCCGCTACTTTTCGCCGGCTGCGGAAAGACAAGCAATTATGGCTATCCGAGCAACGTAAACTTCAGTAATGAAGGCGGTAGTAAAGAAATAAAAGGTAATGATTCCCCTTATCTGTTAGGCATAGCAGACGATGAAGGAGACGGCGAGGCTGTTCATATACAGCAACCCGGCGACTCGATGAACATCAGCTACCAATGGCTCACCATTAAAGCTAAAAAAGGAGAGCATAAGTTCACGCTGATTGCCCAACCTAAGCAAGGCGGCGGTAGCAGAACGTTGCGTGTCTATGCAGGCACAGACCCCACAGATATGGATAATATGGCTACGATTAAAGTTGTGCAATAACCCCACGACCCCATACGCAAAATGCCTGCTTCTTTAAGGAAGCAGGCATTTTTTATCCTTGAATCTCCTCGAAAATCAAGCGGCTTTGTTCAAGAAAGCGCACACGGTAGCAGTAAAACAAGTAGCGCCGACTCAACGCATTGCATTCACTTGGCTTTCAATCTCTTCAGGAGATATAAAAAACGTAACCCGCTTGACCGACTGATCACTCCAAAACACCAGTTTTATACCCAAGTGGGCCCGGATCAGCGTGTTCGCAAACGCTTTCACGCCATCATCTTCCGATATTGTTATTTCATTCAGCACCATAGTTTTGATCACATCCTCGCCGTCTTTATCACCCACCATATTCAAAAGATTGATCGTTAAAACGGATTCGTCGGTTTTAATCTTATACACCAGATTGTCCTGCTCCAGATACAGATCTGTCAGCGAAAGCCCATCGCCCCATTCTTGAGGCAATGTTTTCCTCATCTCTTCAACGATCGAAGGAAGCTGATCAGGATTCACAGACAAGCCTTTCGCCAGTTCCAATTCGGCGGCAGTCATCGCAAACACAGTCTCCTTTTTGGAGGGCATTGCTCTTATGTTCACCTTAAGATTCAAGCCCGTTTTGGCAAAGAGCGCCACCTCTGCATCCTTCGCTTCATACAGCATCTTCACAAAATTGCCCTTATAAAGCGAGAGCATGGTCTTAAACTGCTCAAAATCGCCTACCTGCTCGTCCGGCACATCTATATACATCACGAAGTCGCTGTCTGTAACCTCAACTCGCGTTAACTTCACACCGTTACCATATTCCTTAGGCAAGTTTTTCTGAAGGGCTTGAATCGCTTGGGCAAACTGCGCACGGAGTTCTGCCGGCGTCTGTGCCTCCAAACCCAACACACAGACCATTGCTAAAACCAGACTTAAATAAAACTTTTTCATATACTGCAAATTCATTATTTCACATATACACTTTATCTTTCTGCTCATCGGCCTGATGCACCCGCACCGCAAAAACCGCACAAGCTGCGCATCTGCTGTGCCCGCCCAAACAGCAGTAAGCGCGTAGGTAGCACACACTTTTGACGAATAAAGCGGCCCAGCCTCCCCACGGCTATGCGCCCCGCCAACGGTCTATTAGCAAATGCAAAGATATGTATTATCATCCCACCACGCAAGCCTTCCAAGAGAATCGACAAACCGATCTGTTTCAGCGAGAAGCGCGTCTCAACTTTGCCCGAATAGTTGGGACAAAATTTCCAAGCCTTGGAAAAAACCTCCCAAGCCTAGGAATTAAAGTCCGCAACCTTGGAATTTTTACACCAACCGCTTGCAACAAAAACGATCACCGCATCATTTTTTTACACTCCCGCATCTCGCCCGCGCTCGCTCCGTTCCCGCAAGCGTTCCCCAGTTATCCGCCATCAAGCAATGCTTATACGAGTGGGCATCCCCCTAAGGTTCGCTCCTGCTCTCCTTATTTCCCCATCAATTCTCATCCCCACTCGCCAAGCAGCCATAATTTACAGCTCGTCTCCACTACTCCTTATTTGCGTAAACTTGAGGAGAACAGCACTTTTCAATACGTGTAATTTAACGTACCCTCTCCTTTTGGGGTAAAAAAACACAACTGGGTACATAAATATGAGTTTTTTTCTCATATTTAATAGGCAGCGAAGAGAATCCATCATATCTTTGCAAAAAATATTTGAGGCATGTTAGTTAACTTCACCGTCAAAAATTATCGTTCTTTTAAGCAAGAACGCACTTTTAGTATGGAAGCAAGCTCCATAAAGGAGCATAAAGCGTCTGTGATCAGCAAAAATAAATACAACTTGCTTCCCCTATCTATTTTTTATGGCGCAAACTCTAGCGGCAAGAGCAACCTCATTCAAGCAATTGCCTCTATGCGATACATCATCGAACATTCGGTGCGTCTGAATGTAGGTGATACACTTCCCTATGATCCTTTTGCCTTGGACGAGATCTCTAATTCGCAGCCTACATCATTTGAAATACAATTCATTAAAGGTGAAGCCCTTTATCGCTATGGCTTTGAATATAACGACACTACTATTATCTCTGAATGGTTGTATGAAAAACGGTTTGGCGAAAAAGAGTATGAGCTTTTTGTACGTTCACGGGATGCAATAGCAGTCTCACCAACAAGATTTCCAGAGGGTATGGGAAAAGAGGATTTGACTAACTCAAATCGATTATTCCTCTCACTTGTAGCCCAGCTAAAGGGTGAGAAATCCAACTCAATAATGGGCTGGTTCGGACAATGTTATCCCCTCTCAGGAATAGACAATGATCGCTATGTAGACTTTACAAAAAAAATGTTTTTAGAACATTTAGAAGGAGCTGATGAGGCTTTGAACTTCTTCAGTACATTGCAACTAGGTTTTTCTCGTTTCTCGGTAGAGAAAGCCAATATACCTAAAGAGGTATTGGATAATACACCGGATCCGATAAAAGCAGAGCTGGAAAAGGGCTTAGCAGAAGGCACAATCATTGAATCGACAACCACTCACAATATTTATAATGAGGAAGGACAGGTGATTGGTGAACGCAAATTCTACAAAGATGAAATGGAATCGGAGGGAACGAAGAAAGCAATAGAGCTTTCCGGACCAATTTTCAATTCCCTAAATAAAGGTTGGACACTAATCATAGATGAATTGGATGCAAAGCTTCACCCGCTTTTGACTCGAAATATCGTACTCCTTTTTATGGATCCGGAGAAGAACAAGCACGGCGCACAGCTTATCTTTGCTACACACGACACCAATCTACTTGACTTAGATATTATTCGTCGCGACCAGATTTGGTTCGCAGAGAAGGATCAAGTAGAGTCTACAGACATCTACTCACTTGTTGAGTTCAAAGATGAAGAGGGAAAGAAGATTCGCAACGATCGCGACATTAAGCGCGATTACATTCGCGGACGTTATGGTGCTATTCCTTTTATCGGGAAATAGGAGTTGCTATGGGATATTCGAGAAAAGAAGAAATCGCAAAGCTAAAGCAAGAGCGACGAAAAGCAAAGGCCTCCCAAAAGCGCAGAGAGAAAACGCGAGAGAAACTCGTGCGCTTCTTAATCGTCTGTGAAGGCGAGAAAACAGAGCCCCACTATTTTGAAGCGCTTATTAAGAACTGCATATCTACCATTCGCGAAGTAATCATCGAAGGCGAAGGCCGGGCAACAGTAGCCTTGGTCGACAGGGCAAAAGCAATAAAGCAAGAATTGGAACGTAAGAATGCAATGGCTTTTGATCGCGTGTGGCTTGTATTTGATAAGGATAACTTTGATGATTTCAACGAAGCCATAAGGAAAGCAAAGAAGTTGGGCTTCCAATGTGCCTGGAGCAATGAAGCTTTTGAACTATGGTACTTGCTACATTTCGCGTATCTTGACACAGGCATTGGGCGCAACGCTTATGTTGAAAAGCTTCAGGGTTTCTTTAGAGAGAAAATGGGAGATACAGACTTCGAATATAAGAAAGGCAACCCCAACATTTACCGTTTACTTCAAAAACATGGTAGTGAGGACTTAGCTATAAGTCATGCCAATAAACTGCGCGCATCATATGAGGGAACTGACTACGCGAACCACAAGCCTTGCACAATGGTCGATAAACTTGTAAAAGAACTGAAAGACCCGAAGAAGTTATTGAAAGAATAGTGACAAAGGGATAACATTAATGTACCTCTAAATCTTTTTTAGAAGCTACAAATCGACGAGGATCTTTCAGAGTCGCACAGCTTCGATCGTGTAGCCTTCCTGATGGAGCGCTTCGAGGATGCCCTGATCGGAGGGAACGCCTGTAAGGTGAAAGAGACCGACGACAAAGAGCGTAGACTTCTGCTGCATCATCGGCCGCATCGCTTTCAGCCATCTTTTGTTGCGAGGAGAGATTTGGAGCTTTTCTGCCGCCTGATCTATAGCCTCGCCATTACTCTTCACCATTACTTCGACTGCACGTCGGCTATCTTGCGCCATATAAGCCGTCAAGAGACGATCCCAATCTGAGCAAGAATTCTCCAATGCGCACAGAACAACAAGTAATAGTTTGGCACGCTCCGCGACATTACCCATCGATACTATATTGGTGCGGAAGTTTCTAATAAAGGTCGAATCAACCTTTATCTTGCTAAAGTCCATAATGAGCGAGGGCAGCATTTCTTTCTGATATTCGAGCGATTCCAACTGTGCATATTCTTTATGAAGACTATCAGCCAAAGTGCCCATATAAAGATCTATCACTTGCGACTTACTCTTAGGCGACATTCCCATCCGCCCGTAGCCCATTGCCTTAAACATATATAAAGCCATTTGCTGCATAGGCAAGGCTATGACGCCCGGATCGTAACGCCACCAACAAGAGTCAGCACCACAGATGTAATGCTCCAAATGATAATGATGAATGAGCGAATCGACCAGATGAAAGGCATCGGGAGAAACAACTTGCAACTGACTGTCGGCAGGCAGCGTAATGTGCGGAAGCAACTGCTCCATAAGTGCTTTAGACGCAGCTTCATTTTTTCGGTTAAACGCTTCCAACTGACGAACGTCGACTTCCGTAACAATACGATCAACGCCGGAAGCAATGTTCATAAAAGCACGACTGCGAGTAACAAACTCGTGGGGCAAGACGTGAAGCGCCCCGAAAAGATAGGAAGGTTGCGCCAAACCCTTGCCCGAGATGCGATACATAATCGCACTTGGAATCGTATCCGCAGGCGTAGGCGGCGCAGCTTGTGCAACTAAGCCGGACAGACTCGCCAAGCAGAACATCAGCACGATAAGCGGGCGGCATAAAGTGCACCGTCGCATCGTCATTGTACGTATTATTATAGCGTTATGGTGTAATGAGCAGGCGCAGGCTGTCGGCTTTTGTGCGCACTTTCAACCAGTTTTGCAACTGCTTTCGCTCTGTCTTATCCAAGCCTTTAGGACTTCCCACTACGGCCAAGACGTATTGGCGAGCTGAAGAGGTATCAGTGCGGGCTTCCGTAACACGCGACAAACTGATGCTGGCTACTGCGGGATAAACGGCTTTTACTTCGTGGCGAATGTCTATGCCCAATTGACTATACTTCGCATAGCCTTGCAGTAGTCCCTCTAAGCGACTGATTTGCTCGGCCTGCATAAGCAACTTCTGATTGTTGGCATCGCTTCGACCCGCGCCCAGCTGAAATGCTTGGCTCAATAGCAAACTATCTGAATGAGCGCCTTGAATGATGTGCAAGCGATAAGCTCCCAATTTGTAATCAGCCAAGCGCGCCTGTGCTCGCTTTATAGCTTCAGAAGTAATGGGGCTGCCCAATGCTACGATATTAAGCTGTTTTGTCTTCTCATCTCTTTTCTGTGAAAGTATTTGCGTCCCCTTAAAAGTTAACTCGTTCTTTGTAAACTTCCGCATATTGCTATCCAACACACTCTCGCGAATGATCTGAACCGTCATATAGGCCGCGGGCAACATCGTAAGCACGACAATGCCTATGATGTATCTCTTCACCTTTGAAAACCGAGCAGCGTCAACAAACTGCTTACGTCGAAACCTCAGCATCCTCACACCGACAAATGTGGACAAAGCGATGAAGACCGTATTGATAAAGAAAAGATAAAAAGCGCCGAAGAAGAAAGAGAAGTTGCCCATAGCCAAGCCATAACCAGCCGTGCAGAGTGGCGGCATAAGCGCCGTAGCAATGGCTACACCCGGAATTACATTGCCCTTTCCTCTAACAGAGAGTGCCAAGATGCCGGCTGCCCCGCCACAGAGCGCAATCAGTACATCGTATAGCGTGGGCGAAGTGCGCGCCAGCAGTTCGGATTGTGCCTCGGTCAGCGGCGTAAGCAAGAAATAAATGGTAGCTGTAATCACACTAATGGTTGTAGCTACCAGATAATTCTTCAGCGAACGATTCAAGAGCCTTGAATCATTAATACCTACGGCGAATCCCATTCCGATAATCGGGCCCATCAAGGGAGAGATAAGCATGGCACCGATAATAACGGCCGTAGAATTGACGTTCAGCCCTAACGAAGCGATAAAGACCGCAAAGACGAGAATCCAGAGGTTGGCGCCGTGGAAAGTGACGCTACTATTGATTTGCTGAATGGTTTCTTCTTCATCCTCTTTATAAGGCAAGGCGTTGAAGTATCCTTTTACGACTTGCCAAAGCGTCTTGTCTGTGTGTTGCATAAGATAAATTGTATGATGATAATAATAGATTATCGGCAAAGATACGATTATTTGCCTACGGCAAGCGCCTCAAAGCGCAAAAAGAAGCCCGTCTGGCACCACAATTCCTCCTCAGTACTGCATTTGTATAATTACGCCCAAGAAAAGCGCGGCAATCCGTCAGCACAAGTCGAGGTTTATGTGCATTATTTCTTCAGAATTATTACGCAAAGCCAGTATCTTGTGTACTTAAAATTTGTAACTTTGCCGAAAACTACAGCTCGTCAATCCGCTTACAATATGGACGCAACGAAGAATATTTATCCCGTCTTCGACAAGATGGCCGACCGCTCTGCCCTTGAGGCCTTACTCGGGCAGCGCGGCGTGATGCTTTGGTTTACGGGCCTAAGCGGATCGGGTAAGACTACGCTGGCTTTGGCTTTAGAGCGCGAACTCCTACAACGGGGGCGCCTCTGCCGTCTGCTCGATGGCGACAATATCCGCACGGGACTGAATAGCAACTTAGGCTTTAGCGCTGAAGATCGCCGCGAGAATATTCGCCGTATCGCTGAAGTTGGCAAACTCTTCGTCGATACCGGCATTATTACGATAGCAGCATTTATCAGTCCGACGCAGGCTGTGCGTGCTATGGCCGAGGAGATCATTGGCGTGGAGCATTTCAAAGAGGTTTATATTTCAACCCCATTGGAAGTCTGCGAAGCGCGCGACGTAAAAGGCTTGTATGCTCGTGCTCGCCGTGGCGAGATCCCTAACTTTACGGGCATCTCTGCGCCTTTTGAAGCGCCGCAGCACCCGGCACTTTCTTTAGACACTTCGCGCCTCGACTTTTCGACTTGCCTGCAACGCCTGCTCGACTTGGCTTGTCCGCCAACAACAGGACCGGACAGCGGCAAAAACACATAACGACACGACTAAAGACAAAGACGACGGAAAAGTGCTTACGACAAACGAACAAACAAGATGAACAACCAAAATATAGCATCCTACAGCCTCAGCCACCTGCAAGAATTGGAGGCCGAAGCTATTCATATCATTCGCGAAGTAGCGGCTGAGTTTGAAAATCCCGTAATGCTTTACAGCATCGGGAAAGACTCGGGCGTTATGGCACGCTTGGCAGAGAAGGCCTTTTATCCGGGCCGTCCGCCCTTCCCACTGATGCACATTGACTCGAAGTGGAAGTTTAAGGAGATGATTAGTTTTCGCGACAACTACGCTCGCGAACACGATTGGCAACTAATTGTCAAAAGCAACGACGAAGCCTTTCAAGCCGGCGTAGGTCCTTTTACGCACGGATCTAAAGTTCATACGGATTTAATGAAGACGCAAGCCCTGCTGGAGGGCTTAAAAGAATACGAGTTTGACGCAGCCTTCGGCGGCGCCCGCCGCGACGAGGAGAAATCGCGCGCCAAAGAGCGCATCTTCTCTTTTCGTGATGAGTTTCAACAGTGGGATCCAAAGAATCAACGGCCCGAACTCTGGGATATCTATAATACGCGTATCCACAAAGGCGAAAGCATCCGCGTCTTTCCTTTGAGCAATTGGACAGAGCTGGATGTATGGCAATACATACGCTTAGAGAAGATCCCTATCGTGCCTTTGTATTACGCGAAAGAGCGCCCCGTTGTCAACATAGATGGGCAATGGATTATGCCGGACGACGAACGTCTTCCGGAGAAGTACCGCGATAAAATAGAGATGCGCAAGGTGCGCTTCCGCACTTTAGGCTGCTGGCCGCTGACGGGAGCCATAGAGAGCGAAGCTGATACGATAGAAAAGATCGTAGAAGAAATGATGACGACCAACAAGAGTGAGCGCACGACGCGTGTGATCGACTTCGACCAAGAGGCGTCGATGGAGCAGAAGAAGCGCGAAGGCTACTTCTAAATCAAAGACGCAAGCGCAACAATCTAACAAACAGAAGCACCATGCACAGCAATCCTTCCAATAATATAAGCAAGACACAAAGTTCTATCGAAGCTTTTCTCGATCAAGACGAGCGCAAAGACCAACTGCGCCTATTGACCGCCGGCTCTGTCGATGATGGAAAATCTACGCTCATAGGCCGCCTGCTCTTTGATAGCAAGAAATTATACGAGGACCAACTCGTAGCGCTCCGGCGCGACAGTAAGCGCGTCGGCAACGCGGGTGAGCACATCGACTACGCACTCCTGCTCGACGGACTCAAGGCTGAGCGCGAAGAAGGCATCACGATCGACGTCGCTTATCGCTATTTCTCGACCAACAAGCGCAAGTTTATCATAGCAGATACGCCGGGCCACGAACAATATACGCGTAATATGATCACAGGTGGCTCTACGGCTAACCTCGCAATCATTTTAGTAGATGCGCGCAACGGCGTTATTACGCAGACGCGGCGCCATACGTTTCTCGCCTCCCTTTTAGGCATTCGCCACCTTGTCTTGGCGGTCAATAAGATGGACTTGGTAGCTTTCGACGAAAAGGTTTTTAAGGATATTGTTGCTGATTTCCGCACTTTTACCACGCCTTTGGGCTTAGACGATGTGACCTGCATTCCGCTCTCCGCCTTAGAGGGCGACAATGTCGTAGAAAAGAGCGACCGCACGCCGTGGTACGACGGCCCGAGTTTGCTCGAATTCTTAGAAAACGTCCATATTGGCAATGACCACAACTTAAAAGATTTTCGCTTTCCCGTGCAATACGTCTCGCGTCCCAACTTAGACTTCCGCGGCTTCTGCGGAAAAGTGGTTTCGGGCGTAGTGCGCGTCGGCGATGAAGTATGTGCGCTGCCTTCGGGCAAGCGTTCGCGCATCAAGCGCATTGTTAAGCCTTACGCGCCCTCTGTTCCGACATCCGACAAAGGCTGTGCGGAAGAAGCGTATGTAGATTATGCCTTCCCGCCTCAAAGTGTGACGCTCGTTCTAACAGACGAGATCGACGTAAGTCGCGGCGAGATGCTCGTACATCCCGACAATCTTCCTTTTGTAGGCCGCACGTTCTCGACAATGCTGGTATGGATGGACGAAGAAGCAATGAACGACCCCAAGAAGTCGTATTATCTGAAGCAGACGACTAACACGACGCGCTGCCGCATTGACCATATCGACTACAAAATCGACGTCAACACGATGGAGCATAGCGCTGTGAGGGCCCTGCATCTCAACGAGATCGCCCGCGTCGCAATTCAGACGTCCAAGCCCCTTTTCTTTGATGCTTACGACAGCAACAAGCCGACCGGTTCTTTCATCTTGATCGACCCGATCACCAATAGCACCGCCGCCGTTGGCATGATCATCACACTGGTTACGGAAAAGGACTTGCACGCAGCTGATGCACTGCCAACTATCGACTTGCGCAAACTCGACATTGCGCCGGTTCATCACGAAGCAGTCCGAAAAGTCGTCGAGTCGCTCTCGCGCCAAGGTCTTGACGTCAAACTTATTGAATAATCGTGCGCCGCAGCAGCGCAATCCCTCTGATTGGCGCCCCACGATAATGCATTTATTTAACCCACAATCAACCGCCGCTGCAAGCGACACAAACAAAAAAGCTATGAGAAGAACTTTACCCATCATTGCGCTCCTGCTATTATCTATTATGCAGGTATGTGCGCAGCAAAAGAACTATGACTTCCAAGCAGGCAAGCTCTTTTACAAAATTACAGATGCCGGAAAGCACTTGGCAGAAGTTACACCTGAGCTCGGCGAACTCTTAAAAGCCAACGGCACGTTCTACAACAACCCGCTCGAAGGCGACATTGTGATCCCCAATAAGGTGGAGCACCAAGGACAGCAATATTACGTGAGCGCCATTCGTGACAACGCCTTCGGCGGATGCGGAAAGATCACGTCAGTATCCATTCCGGCTAACGTAGGGCGCTTAGGCGACCAAGTCTTTCTCTCTTGCACAGGACTGCAGCGCATTACGGTCGACCCCGAAAACCCGATGCTGAAAGACATCGACGGCGTTCTCTTCGACAAGAGCGGGAAAAAACTGCTCTCTTTTCCCAATATGCGGACGGCCAACTATGAAATGCCCGAGGGAACGGTTGAAGTGGCACCGGCTGCGTTCTTCCTTTGCAACGCCGTAGAGACCGTTAAGTTTCCCTCAACATTGAAAAGCATCGGCCTTCTCGCTTTCGGCCACTGCCTGAAGTTGCGCGAAGTGACGGTACCGGAAAGCGTTACGGAACTTGGCGACTTTGCTTTCTACAACTGCACTGCGCTGGAAAAGGCCATCATCAAGGCCGACATCTCTGAGATCAAACAATATATGTTCAGCCGCTGCACTGCACTGAAGGAAGTATCGATCCCCGCCTCTGTCGAGTTTATCCGCACGTGGGCCTTTGGCGATTGCGCCCCGATGAAATCCATCACGCTACCCGAAGGTCTGAAAGGCATTGATGCTGAAGCCTTCAACGGTTGCTCATCGCTCAATGAGATCACGCTACCTGAAGGTTTGGAGCAACTCGGTGCCCACGCTTTCGACCGCTGCAAGGCGCTCAAGAGCATCACTTGCTTGCGCAACGAACCTTTAGTGCAAGGCGTGACGATGGGCATCAGCGTTTTTGATGGCGTAGATAAAAACCTTTGCGAACTAAAGGTGCCCCGCGGCTACAAAGATCAATATGCAGCTGCCGAACAGTGGAAAGAATTTACCAACATCTCTGAGCACGACCTCACGGGCATCAGTCTTCCGATCAATCAAGGCCGGACAATGAAGACGACAATCTTTACGCTCAACGGCCAACGCTTGCCGGCTAACGCGCAACCCGCACAAGGCCTCTACATCATCAACGGTAAGAAAGTCTACGTCAAGTAAGACGATAAGCATAAAGCAATTATACCGTTTCCGGAGCGACCCCTTGCAGACCAAGCATCTGCAGCGGGTCGCTTTGCTTTATCTACCCTTTCGTAGCTACCCTCGCTGCGCCTTCAGCGGCGCACACAAATACGCATACAAGTTGATATTCAAGGCATAAAACTTATTATTTGCACATTGCCAACGCGTCATATTATCGTTTGCTACCACCAAACGATAGTATGCTCCCACCAAACTATCGTTTGCTGCCGCCAAACCATCGTTTGCTCCCGGCAAACGAAACAAGGACGGGCACAAGGCAAGGAAAAAGGCCGCTCCAAGCGAACGAATCCGGCCTTATAGATGAATGAAATTTGTTGAAAAATAATGTAACCAAAAGATTATGATTTACCACGGCGAGTAAATTATAAAAAGCGAAGCATATCCGTCTATTTCAGAAGAATATGCTACAAAACACATGCGCCGTGCGTTATTAAAATCCAGACGGGGAGCAAACAGATCGAGCGCTAAAAGGCAACGCTATAGGCGGCAGCATTCCCGCCAAGGACAAAAGGAGCGGCAAGGTGGAGGAGGTCGGCAGTAGCGTAGCGCGTCAAACTTTCTTTACCCGCAGGCGCATCCAGCCGAGGAAGATGAGTCCGCGGAAACACAACTCTACGCACATTGCAATCCACACGCCGCGCAGCCCATAGGAGTCTACGAGCAGGGCAGCCAGCGTTAGGCGGACGGCCCAGATACTAAAGAGGTTCATAGCCGCCGGCACGATCGTGCGACCAAGACCTACGAAGACGCCATACACAACGATGGCCGCCGCAAACATAGGCTCGGCAAAGGCTTCTATGCGCAAGATGCTGACGCCCAAAGTTTGCACTTCCATATCCGGCGTAAAGAGGGCCATCATCAGCGGCGCAGCTGCGTAAAGAACAACGCCCATCAGCGTCATGACGGCTATGCCGGTCCAAGTAGTCAATCGGGCGAAACTGTAAGTCAACTCTTTGCGACCAGCGCCCACGCTTTGTCCGACGAGCGTAATAGCGGCATCGCCTACACCATAGCCCGGCAGATAGCAAAGACTTTCGGCCGTGATGGCAAACGAATTGGCAGCTATCGCCACATTGCCCAAGGGGGCTACAATCACAGTCGAAAGGATTTGTGCACCGCACATCACGGCGCGCTCCAGCGCCATCGGCAAACTCACGCGAAAGGCGCGCTTCAAGATGCGCGAGGCCGTCAAGACGGGGCGCTCCTTGCGCTTAAAAATATGCAAATCGGGGCAGCGAAAGCACAAATAATACGTCATGGAAAGGGCCGTGATCACTTCGGCAATGGCCGTACCCAAAGCAGCGCCGGTCACGCCGAGATCAGCACCGGGCACGTGGATTTGCAGGCCAAAGAAAGTCAGTTCGCGCGAAGGGAAAATCAGCAGCCAGTTGAGCAAGACGTCCCATACGCACATCAGAATGTTGAGCAAAGTGGGCACCGTGACGTTGCCGGCGGCTCGCAAGGCGTTGCCGGCCAAGAAATTGAGCTGAATAAAGGGAACGCCGAGGCTAAAAATGAAAAAATAGGACGCAGCATCGGCATGAATCGACGCGTCGCCGCGTAGCCAGCGCGGCAGAGCGTCACTAATGGCGCAGCCCACCAACAAGAGGACGGCGCTAAGTAGCAGGACGCATTTGAAACCCGTACGCAGCACGTCGCGAGCGGCGCGAAAATCGCCGCCACCAATCTGATGGGCAACCTGAACGGAAAAGCCCGTCGCAGCAGAAAAGCATAGGCCGCCGAAAAGCCAAGTCGTAGTGGTGACAATCCCCACTGCAGCGGCCGGATCTGCGCCCAAGCGGCCGACCATGGCAGCGTCGATGTATTGCATCACAATCGTAGAAAACTGCGCTAAAATGGCCGGCAAACCGAGGAGAGCGATCAGGCGAAATTGCGCTGAACGCGGCAATTCCTCTCCGTTGCGTATCTTCAAAAGAAGTCGATCTTTTAGTTTCATTGTGTCGATAAGTGGGGCCAAAGTTACGCATTTCGTCGGCGTTTATCGATGCGCCGCTTGAATAATAAGGGCCGAGGCGCGTCAATTCTCTTTCCGCAAAACTTCAAAGTGCGTGATAAGCACAAAAAAAGCCGCGCCAAAACGCTTCAACGTAATGGCGCGGCCGCTTTATTATTGGCTTAGTCGTTGCTAAAAGAGAGGGCATCGCCCGCAGCCCGAACGCGGATGGGGCGGCTCTTGTCGATCGCGCCACTCAGCAAAGACTTACTCAAATCATTGAGCAACAAACGCTGCAGCGAACGCTTCACAGGGCGCGCGCCAAACTCCGGATCAAAGCCGGCTTCGGCAATTTGCGCAATGGCATCGTCATCTACTTGCAGCGAAATGCCTTGTTCAGCTAAGCGATTTACGATCGCGGCAACCTGCAAACGGACGATAAGACGGATTTCTTCTTTCTTCAGCGGCTGGAACATAATAATGTCGTCGATACGATTGAGGAATTCCGGCCGAATCGTCTTCTTTAGCATCTCAAAAACGCCTTCTTTTGTCTCGTCCAGCAGATGTTCTTGCTCGCTTTCCGGCTTGCCGCGCATTTCATCAAACTTGCTTTGTATAAAACCCGACCCAAGGTTTGAAGTCATGATGATAATCGTATTTTTAAAGTTGACCACGCGTCCTTTATTGTCGGTCAAGCGGCCGTCGTCAAGCACTTGGAGCAAAATATTGAAGACATCGGGATGGGCTTTCTCGATCTCATCGAAAAGAACTACGCTATAAGGTTTGCGGCGCACAGCTTCGGTCAACTGGCCGCCCTCTTCGTAGCCTACATATCCCGGAGGCGCTCCGACCAAACGCGAGACGCTGAATTTTTCCTGATACTCGCTCATATCAATCCGCGTCATCAGCGATTCGTCGTTAAAGAGGTATTCTGCCAAAGCCTTAGCCAACTCCGTTTTTCCCACGCCCGTAGTACCCAAAAAGATGAACGAACCAATCGGGCGCTTAGGGTCTTGTAAGCCGGCACGACTGCGGCGTACGGCGTCAGCAACGGCCGTTATCGCTTCATCTTGTCCGATTACGCGCTGATGCAGTTCGGTTTCGAGGTGCACAAGCTTTTCGCGCTCGCTTTGCAGCATTCGGCTAACGGGAATGCCGGTCCATCGGCTGACAACGTCGGCTATGTCATCGGCCGTCACCTCTTCTTTCACCAGAGCCTCATTGCCTTGTCGCTGCTTCAAGTCTTCCTGAATTTTATCGATCTCTGCTTGCAACGCCTGCAACTTGCCGTAGCGAATTTCGGCCACGCGTTCATAATTACCTTCGCGCTCAGCGCGGTCGGCTTCAAACTTAAGGCGCTCCATCTCCTTCTTATTTTCTTGGATCTTATTCAGGAGTTCGCGCTCGCCTTCCCATTTTGCGCGGAAATTTTTCTCGCGTTCTTCAAGCGTCGCAATCTCTTTATTGAGTTGCGCCAACTTATTTTCATCATTCTCGCGTTTGATGGCCTCGCGCTCAATCTCCAATTGGCGCAAGCGGCGTGTGATTTCATCCAACTCTTCCGGTTGCGAATCGCGCTCCATACGCAGTTTGGCAGCCGCCTCATCCATTAAATCAATCGCCTTATCCGGCAAGAAACGATCCGAGATATAACGGTGCGAAAGTTGCACGGCAGCAATAATGGCGTCGTCCTGAATGCGCACCTTATGGTGGTTTTCGTAGCGCTCCTTGAGTCCACGCAGAATTGAGATCGCATCTTCTGTGCTTGGTTCGTCCACGGTTACCGTCTGGAAACGCCTTTCAAGCGCTTTGTCCTTCTCAAAATATTTTTGATACTCCTCAAGTGTCGTCGCGCCGATCGTACGAATCTCGCCCCTTGATAGCGCCGGCTTCAAAATATTTGCGGCATCCATCGCGCCTTCTCCTTTACCAGCGCCCACAAGCGTGTGGATTTCGTCGATAAAGAGAATGATACGGCCATCCGAGCCAACGACCTCGTTGACCACACTCTTCAAGCGCTCTTCAAACTCGCCCTTATACTTCGCACCGGCCAGCAATGCGCCCATATCGAGCGAGAAGAGTTGCTTCTCGCGCAAATTTTCAGGCACGTCGCCTCTGACAATGCGTTCTGCAATGCCTTCTACGATAGCCGTCTTTCCCGTTCCCGGCTCACCAATCAAGATTGGATTATTCTTTGTACGCCGACTCAGAATCTGCAATACGCGCCGAATTTCTTCATCTCGCCCTATCACGGGGTCCAACTTTCCGCTGCGCGCTTCTTCGACCAAGTTGCGTGCAAATTTAGCCAATGCCTGATACGTCTCCTCGCTCGAAGCCGACGTAGCCTTCCGCCCGCCGCGCAATTCGTCAATCGCTTTTTTCAGTCCATCTTCCGTCAAACCGGCATCGCGCAACAATTGCGCCGTACTGCTCGGCGTTGTAAGCAGCGCCAACAGCATAGGCTCAAGGCCCACAAAGCTATCGCCCATCTGCTTCGCAATGTCTACGGCCTTGGTCAAAGCCGCGTTGGCTTCTCTATCTAAATAAGGCTCTCCGCCACTGACGCGCGGCAGGCGCGCTGCCTCTTGCGCCGCGTTTTGTGTTAATGTTTGAAGATTAACGCCCATTTTTCCGAAGAGAAATTGCGTCACGTTTTCGCCGACCTCCAACACGCCGAGCAGCAAGTGTATCGTGCCGACAGCCTGTTGCCCGCCACGCTCCGCCTTGTTCAGCGCCTGCTGAACGGCCTCTTGCGCTTTTATTGTAAAGTTTTCAAATTTCATATCGTCTTTCTTTTTTAGTTTTTACTACCCTCTGTCCAAACTTTATGCCGCACGTAATAAGCCTGACAAATTGGCAGTTAACAGGCAAATCATCCTCTTGTAAATACAATACATAGTCTATTAAAGAAACAACATCCTTAGAACAAGGCAGAAAGAATCACACAGAAACTTGCAAATAAGATACAAACACCATATATTTGCGGATATTTCTTATTAAAAACTTAATTCTCTTTCCGTAGACTCCAAAATATACCTTTCTATGAAAAAGATTTTTTTCCTTCTCCCTTTCCTTAGTTTAGTACTAACAGACTCTTATGCACAATTCAGTATGTTAGATCCTCGCTTTAGCGATGATTTCATCATTCCCGAAAACTATTGGGGACCCAAAGATACATTGGCTAATCACGTTGATTTTGTATGCATCTTCGAATATAATGTTGTCGATACCGTTCTCAATGAAGCAAGAAACTATAATTTGATTTTACAATGCTCAGATACGGTTGCTACATTCTCTGATTTTTACGACTACAAAGAAGATTCCCTTATAACAGCACATCATAGAAAGATTACCGTGGGTGAATATCGTCCGATTTTCAATCAAGCTATGAGAGAATCTTCCAACTATAACTATTGTCTCTTCTACAAGCGTAATTTCTATCGCCGTAATGACTCTTTTATCGGACGATCTTTCTATTATGAAGAATCATTACCAAAATGGGATTGGAAACTTTACGAAGAAACCAGAAGAGTCTGTGGTTACGTATGCCACAAGGCCGTAGCTAAACATGCAGGCCGCATTTGGACGGCTTGGTATACAGAAGAAATTCCTTCCAATGCCGGTCCTTGGTTGCTTTATGGTCTTCCCGGCCTCATCTTAGCCGCAACAGATAATACCGGCACACATAGTTTCGAAGCCATATCTCTACAAAAGCCGGCCTTACCTCAATTGCTTTGGAAGAAAAAGACAACAAAACAAACAAGAAGCTACTCACTCAAATCAGAATACAACCAAGCATTCCACGCCTCGAGTTTATTCGAAGCAGCCGGCATCGTTAGCGACACAAAGTTTGAAGATAAACGTCGCTTCTACAATCCGCTCGAGTTAGAATAAATTTCTTTTGCCTATGTTGCGCCCGCTACTTTCCATGTTGCTGGCCTTGGTAGCTACCTTTACTGCAGCGCAAACTACGTTGCGCGGTAAGGTTTCCGATGAGAAAAACCTCCCCCTCGGCTCCGTAACTGTAAAGGCCTACATCGCCGGCAAAAGTAATATACTTGCTTACACGCGCACCGACGATCAGGGAGCTTTCTCCTTGCCCGTCAGCACGCCGGTCCAGCGTCTCACCTTGAAGTTCAGCCGAATGGGTTATCGTACTGAAACGCTGGAAGTCGACAATCGGGATACGCTCCTCAACGTACAGCTCCACACAAGCGACGACGAGTTGCGCGAAGTGACCGTACGCTCCCCCATTGTCAGACAACTTGGCGACACGATTTCTTACAACGTCGACCAACTCAAAGCAAAATCCGACCGCTACATAGAAGACGTCATCCGGCGCATACCCGGCATCTCGATTAATGCAAGCGGGCAGATCAAGTACCAAGGAGAAGATATCAACCACTTTTATATCGAAGGTGTGGATATGCTTGAGGGCAACTATATGCTGGCCACGCAAAACGTACGTCCGGACGATATAGCCTCCGTCGATGTTTACGAAAACCATCAAGCCATCAAAGCCCTCAAAGACCGAGAATTTTCTAAGCGGGCAGCGCTCAATCTGAAGCTAAAGAAAAAGAGTCTGCTCCGCCCCATCGGAGAAGCAAAAGCCGGCATCGGAGTTGGCAAAAATCCCACTTGGTTAGGCGGCCTCTTCGGCCTTTTCATTGCCTCCGGTCATCAACATTTACTCACCGGAAAGGGTAATAACTTCAGCGAAAACTACAACGGACAGGGGGGCGGTGGTTATTTTTCGCCCGACATCCCTGCGCCCACAGCTCAATATGCTTTCGCTGATTTACCTTTCGGCAGTTCGGTTTTCCCCCAAGGGCGCTATTATCATAATCGCTCCGCCATGGGGTCGGCCAACAACATCTTTAAGATCGACAAAGACCGCCAGCTGACTGTCAATGCCGATTATGCTTTCAACGACAACCACTTCGACCAGCAGAAGCGAACGGAATATTATGCCGCCGGTGCAGCGCCCGTCCTCGTCATCGAAGACAACGCCGCCCGCCTTCGTCAGCAAAGCGCCCGCATCCGCCTGCGTTGGGAGCGCAATGCAGATCGTATCTTTTTCACCAATGCTTTAGACCTTGAGGGAATATTTCTGCGCAATCGCTTCAATCTCTCTGCCGCCGAGGTCAGGCAGTCGAACCTGCAAAATCGATTCTCCGCTGCCGATCGATTGGAATGGACACGCCAAGGCGGCAAACGCGGTTACCTGCAAATCATATCGCAGATCGGCATCACCAATATCCCGAAGAATCATATCGAAGCCCTCTCCACTCGTGCTGATACGCTGCTCCTGAGGCAGGCCGCCACAGGACTTTGTATCTCTACAGCCACCTCATCCACCTTATCTTGGCTCTTGGGCGGCAATGGACGCGCCGGCTCGCTCGGAAGCACGTTTAGCTTGCGCACGCTTTTCGACAATTACCAATCCGAACAGCACCGCTTCCATCCCACCACCGACAACGATGTACACGGCTATCGCCTCACAGCCGGCGCTTCTCTCTTCTACAAGGTCTACTTCCTTCGACTACGCTGGAATATCTCATTACCAATCAACTTTTACAGCCTACGCTATCGTAACGTGACAGACCGCAGTACTTATCTACTGAATCGTCCTTACCTTTCTCCCCATCTTTCTGTGTTAGGCCGACTGATTAAGGACGTAAATATGGAGATCGGAGCCGGCATAACGCATACGATAGGCGACATGACCAACTTCATTACCCATCCCATCTACACGACTTATCGGGATCTCGTCACGCAAGGCGATGGTACGATGAATTTCAGCAAACGGCAGTATGTCGATGCCACCATCTTTCAACGCGATGTCTATAAAGGGCGTTCGTTCAAGCTTTTTGGCGGCTATTCCGTAACCAATCATAACCGACTTAATGGTATGCAGGTTTCCGATGGCATCACCATCACAGAACAAGTAGCCAACAACAATAAACAGAAGATGTGGAACTGCGGACTGGCTCTGATGAAGAATGATTATGGAACGCACTTGGTGCTCAAGCTATCGGGTGATGTGATGGGCAGCTCTACCGCATTCTTGCGTAATACGCAGACTTTAACCTCAAGAAATCTTCGCGTACGGCTTGCAGCAAGCGCAGAAAAGCCGTTGTTTCGCAATGCTGTCAACCTTATCCTCAATGCGGCCTGGGGGCACGCAGCCGGCAGCATCCAAGGCTTACCGAGCAGTTTCTCTGCCCTCAATACCTTTGATGGCGGTGCAAGGTTACTCATCTACCCCGCAAAGAATTGGGAATTGCGTCTCTCCGGCAGCTACAACGCTACGGAACGCCAAGCGCGCCACTTTGTCCACGCTTTCTTCCTCGATGCCGGCGTGCGGTGGAGCAAAGGGCGCTTTGATTTCGAACTCAATGGGCGCAACTTAACCAACTGCCGGCAATACACCATCCGAGAATATATCTTGAATGATGTATATACCTACACGTATTTCCTACGTCCTGCCGAGTGTCTCCTTTCGATTAAATACAAATTCTGATCTACCATCCGACCGAATAGCGAGCGGCGCCGACCACCACTCGTTTATCTACAACAAGATTTCCCACAAAATGCGGCAAATACGCCTTGTTTGCCGCAATTATACGACCTTTTTCGCCCCACCTTCGCACGCCGCAGACTGACCATTGACCGTCCGCCGCCCCCCTTACTTCTACGCGAGGGGAGAAGCCGCTTCCGCTCCACAACAGTTGGATAAAAAATGCCCCATTCTTACCTGCGTACGCCCCAAGCGGCAAAAAGCGCGCGTACCATCGTGAGCGTAGACCTTTTTCATCACGAGCGCAAAGGTGTACGCTCACGATGAAAAGTACTTTTTATCGTGATGAAAAACCCAAAACAGCAATGCAAAGCCCTATGCAAGCGAAGCGCGCGCACGCAAAATCAGGACAAAGACGGGCGCAAAAGGCCACTCGCTATGGCGACAATGGGCGCGAGTCGATGGGCAAACGAAACAGATGGAAGCCGGAAAAGAAGAAAGAAAAGAAAAACGAGTGGGTGGCATTTTTAACAACGCAAAGGGCAAATACATTTGGCCGACTAAGGGAAAAAGCTTAAATTTGCGAAATATTTTTGCCGCATTATCTAAAAATAAAATCAGGCATTTACCATCAGCAAATCAACCGACAATGGCTAAAAAAGAAGATACAGCAAACCAAGGTGCGAGCGAGAAACTCAAAGCCTTGCAGGCCGCAATGGCCAAGATTGAGAAAGATTTTGGCAAAGGCTCTATTATGAAATTAGACGACGAGGAAGTCGAAGATATTGAAGTCATTCCGACGGGGAGCATTGCCCTCAACGATGCACTCGGCGTGGGCGGTTATCCTAAAGGCCGCATCATCGAAATCTATGGGCCTGAAGGCTCCGGAAAGACGACGTTGGCCATCCACGCCATAGCCGAAGCGCAGCGGCGGGGCGGCATCGCTGCCTTTATCGACGCCGAACACGCCTTTGATCGCTTCTACGCGGAAAAATTGGGCGTCAATCTGAGTGAATTGCTGATCTCGCAGCCGGACAACGGCGAGCAGGCGCTTGAGATTGCCGACCAACTGATTCGCTCGTCGGCCATCGACATCATCGTGATCGACTCCGTGGCGGCGCTGACGCCGAAAGCGGAAATAGAAGGCGACATGGGCGACAACAAGGTAGGCTTGCAGGCCCGCTTGATGAGTCAGGCGCTACGCAAACTCACTTCTACGATCAGCAAGACCAACACGACGTGCATCTTTATCAACCAGTTGCGCGAAAAGATCGGCATCACCTTTGGCAATCCGGAGACGACGACGGGCGGTAATGCTTTGAAGTTCTACTCCAGCGTGCGCTTAGACATTCGCAAAGCGACCAGCTTGAAAGATGGCGACCACGTCTACGGCAATCTTGTACGCGTGAAGGTCGTAAAGAACAAGGTAGCACCGCCGTTCCGCAAGGTAGAATTTGAAATTACGTTTGGTGAGGGCATTTCTCACATCGGTGAGATCGTCGATCTGGGCGTCGAATTGGAAATCATCAAAAAGAGTGGTTCGTGGTTTAGCTACGGGGAAACCCGACTCTGCCAAGGACGCGATGCACTCAAGCGCTTGCTGGCCGACAACATTGAGTTGACGGAAGAAATAGAAGAGCAGATCAAGGCGGCGCTGCACGAAAGAAGAACAAAATAAAAATGCCGCGTCAGATAAAGGAAAACTGACGCGCGCAGGCAACACATTTTTATACGATAATAATTTTAGGGTATGGCCGAGTGGGGACGTGATGTCGCCACTCGGCTTTTTGCAGGCTACAAGTCGGATGGCAACTTCATGCTGCGAAGGTTTATAGACGGCATGGAAGCGCTGATCGCCACAGAAGCACCTCCCCATCGACGCCGTTGAAGCCGGAAGCCAGCGAGAAAGCGTCAGCCGTAGCGCTCGTCCCACGCTTGGAAGATGGCCGGACTTTTTGGGCCAAACTTAGCCAAGCTCTTCACGACTTGGGCTGCGGTCTTCTCCACATCGGGGTGACTTTTCGAGAAAAATTTATCGGCATAGCAGATCACTTTTTCCGCTTCCGTCTCCGGCCGGAAGTCTTCAAGCGGTAGCGGTAGCCCCTGACGACGTATGTCTTCAGCCGTTAACCCCGTGCCGGTATGACGTTCGCAGATGCGCGCCAAGTCTTCGCGTCCCTCCTTACGCATCAGTTCGGCGCCAAGACTTCCGTGCAAGAGATAAGGCTCGCTGCCGTGGCAAAAAATGCCGGGTGCGTCGGTCAGAAATATGCCTACATCGTGGAGCATAGCCCCTTCATAGACCAATTGTCGGTCGAGGTGCAACTCAGGATGGCGCTCGCAAACGGCCAAGGCCTTATCGGCCACCTGCCGACTGTGCTTCAAGAGCAAACGCCGCAAGGCGTCGTCGACCGGATAATACTTATATATAATGTCTAAGGGATTCATCGCGTGGCAGTGAGGCGAACGGCTGCTTTAGCGCCGTCGGCAGAGAACGGAGGATTGATTTTCGTAACTTCGATGGCAGCTTTCTCCACGAGATCAAAACGATTGAAAAGGCGCGTCAGGATGCGCTGCGCCACGTGTTCGAGCAAGGCTGACGGAGCGGCCATCTCGGCCTGTACGACTTGGTAGGCCTCGGCGTAATTGACCGTCCCCTCGAGTTGATCCGTGTAGGTAGCATCGGCCGATGCACGCAAAGTAAGGCAAAGATTGACGTAGTAGTCGTTGCCCACAACGCGCTCTTGCGGCAACACGCCATGATAAGCGCGAAAACGCAAGTCGGAGAGTCGTATTTCAGTTGGATGAATGTGCATTTTCAGTATGGTTTCGTTGATAATTGGTTAAAGGAAATACATTGTCAGCGTTTGCGGCGCCTTGATCGCTTTTTGTCGGTTCGCAAGGCGCCGGCGCCGGTTCAGTACAAAAAATGATGAACCGCACATCTGCTATGATTAAGCAAACGTGCGGTTGAATCAATTTTTTATCTCTATATTTAGCTCTTGTGTAATGCAAAGATACGGCAGAACGACGCACTTGTGCGCCATAAGATACGTTTTCCTTTCGTTTGTTTGCGTTATTTAAAAAGAGCATTTCGATTTTGTCAAGTCAAACATGCAATCATTCTTGATAATAGATGCGCTTTACGCGATTGCTAACGCTCGTCAGTATCTCGTAAGGTATCGTTTCGAGGGCATCACTCAAGACCGTGATGGGCAAATGTGGGCCAAAAACTTCCACACTATCGCCCTCCTTGCAGGGAATGTCGGTGACGTCGATCATACAAACGTCCATACAAATATTGCCTACGTAATAGGCCTTCCGGCCATTGACCAAGCAGTAAGCACGCCGATTGCCTAAATGGCGATTCAGTCCGTCGGCATATCCGATCGGGATGGCGGCGATGCGGGAATTGCGCTCGAGGACGCCCTTTCGACTATAGCCGACGGTCTCGCCGGCCTGCACATCACGGATTTGGAGAATGGTCGTTTTAAGCGTCGTCACATTATTGATAATATGATTGTCGATCGGATCTACCCCGTACAAGCCAAGGCCAAGGCGGACCATGTCAAGGTGGCGCTGTGGAAAGCGCTCGATGCCGGCGCTGTTGCAGATATGGCGCAAGATCTTATGCGGAAAAGCGGCCTGCAACTGCTTTGAGGCTTTGTCGAAAAGTTCAAATTGCTGGTCGGAGAAAGCATCGAACGCAGGACTGTCGCTGCCCACAAAATGAGAGAAGACGGAGCGCGGAATCAAGGCGGCTTGATGGTGGAGGCGGTCGATCAAGGCCGGCATATCGCGGAGCGGATCAAAGCCGAGGCGCTTCATACCCGTATCGAGCTTGATGTGGATCGGGAAATTGGTGATGCCTTGCTGTTTGGCAGCACGAATTAGGGCTTCCAACAAACTAAAATCATAGACTTCGGGCTCTAAATCGTAGGCAAAGAGGGTATTGAACGAGGACATCTCGGGATTCATAATGATGATATTGCTCGTAATACCGGCCTTGCGCAGGTCGGCGCCCTCATCGGCGACGGCGACAGCCAGATAATCGACGCCGCGATCTTGCAGGGTTTTCGCAATTTCCACACTTCCGGCGCCGTAGGCGGAGGCTTTGACCATACAAACTATCTTCGTTTCGGGCCGCATAAAGCTTCGGAAGTAATTAAGATTGGCCGCGATGGCCGCTAAGTCGACTTCGAGGATCGTTTCGTGCACCTTGAGCGAAAGGAGTTCGGTCAGCGCCTCAAAATTATAAGTTCTTGCGCCCTTCAGCAGCACCATTTCATTGCGCAAACGGCCGATTTTACCGCTCTCCAAAAGGGCTTTCGTCGTCGGATAAAAGACGGCGTCGATCTTAAACAAGCCCTGCATCGCCGAAAGGTCGGGGCCGACACCGATAAGTCGGTCCACGCCGCGGCGATTTACCATCTCGGCCACTTGCGCATAAAGTTGCTCTCGCGGCATGCCGCTCTGGCTGATATCGCTTAAGATTAAGGTCTTTCGCATACCAACTCTATCGGGCCGGCGCTGCATAAAATCGAGCGCAATATCCAAGGAATTGACGTCGGAATTATAACTGTCGTTGATGAGAATGCAGCCGCGCACGCCTTGTTTCACCTCCAAGCGCATCGCAACCGGCTCCAAACGGGCCATACGCTGAGCAATGACGGCGGCATCTACGTGCAAGTAAAGACAAACGGCCAAGCAATGGATGGCATTTTGCACAGAAGCTTCATCAGTAAAGGGGATAAAGAAGTCGTTTTCTTGTTGCAGATAGGCGTAAGTGATGTGTGTGCGCTCGCTTTCGTGCGCTACTTTGCGAATAACGAGCGGCCCTTCGTCTTTCGTGCGAGACCAAGCGAGCTGATCACCTGCAAAGGAGGCTTGGCGCACGCCTTCAGCAACGACAGGATCGTCGGCGTCGTAAATAAGTACGTCGGCGTCTTTGAACAAGCTTAACTTTTCCGCGCATTTCTCTTCGAGGGAGGTAAAATTCTCTTGATGCGCTTGGCCAATATTGGTCATTACGCCGATGCGGGGCTGAATAATGGGGCGCAAAGCGGACATTTCGCCGGGCTGAGAAATACCGGCTTCAAAAATGCCCAATTGTGTTTGCGTGTTGAGCAAACAAACGGACAACGGAACGCCCACTTGCGAGTTGTAAGAGCGCGGTGAGCGCGTGACAACCCATTGAGGTGATAGCAGTTGGTACAGCCATTCCTTGACAATGGTCTTTCCGTTGGAGCCGGTAATGCCTACGACGGGAATATCAAACCGGCGACGGTGGCATTCGGCCAAATGCTGGAGCGCTTTCAAGGGATCTGCAACCACATAAAAGGCGGCAGCGGGGAAGCGGCTCGCATAATCGTCGGGCAAAGCGCTCACCACAAAATCACGCACACCGCGGCGGTAAAGATCTGCCACGTATTTGTGGCCATCATTGCGCTGAGAGCGCAAAGCGAAGAAAAGCGTAGCTTCAGGAAAGGCCAGAGAGCGGCTATCCGTCAAAAGCCAATCAATATTTTTGTCGGAATTGGCTCCAAACCGACGCGCGTCAATGAGCGCTGTGATCTGTTCCGAGGTATAGTGCATAATGCTTGGGTATTATCTTGTTCAGAAAAGTCTTCTTCAAATGGTTATTCCGTTTGCGGCCGATGCAAAGCTGCTTTATACGCTTTGAGGTTTTGACGCATCCGGTCGAAGTCGGCGGGCGCAAAGCTCCATTCCTTCAATCTTTCCCAGATATAATCGGCCGTTTGCTCCGAAGGGTGTTGCATATCCGGCGCGTAGAAGCGATAATCTCGCAATTCATCGTTCACAATCTCGTAAGACGGAAAATAAAAGCACGGCGCCGCGGGCTGCGCATCGTTATTAGCGGACGAGCAAAGGCGATCTATGGCTAAGAGAAGCGTGGCTTTGCTCAATTTGTCGGTGTGCAAGCCGTATTTAATATAGCGATACGGACTCAGGGTAAAGACAAAGCGGCGGGGCGTCGCACTCGGCAAGGCGCGGAAGAAAGTTTGCCACGCCTCGACCACATCTTCGACGGAGAGCAAACGCTCTTCAAAAGCCGAACTCAATTCTTTATGGCAGTTAGTCACGCTGCGCCCATCGGCCTTCAAATGATAGACGTGGTTCGTGCCGAAGGTAATAAATACGGTATCGGCTTGTTGCCAAAAAGCTACGGCTTGCTGCAACGCTTGTCTTGTTTTCGCTTCGCATTCGGCTTGGGTATCGGCCGCCCATTTCCCGCCGAAAGCCCAACTGCGCCAACGTCCGTCGCGTCCCTTAAAGAGATGGCCTTCCGAAAGTCGGTTGGTTTGCAGCGCGCGCAAGGCTTGCAGTATGGAAGTCGGATTATATAGCGTCCCGAAGGGATTTATCAGCACATAACCCCCATCCATTTCAGCCGCCAAGCGCCTGCCGATTTCATCGGAGAAGCAAGAGCCCAGCAGCAGGACGCGATTGCGAGGCGTCAGCACTAATTTTTGAAGCGGTAAGTCTACCGGCGTACGAAATTCCATAACTATCTGCAAAAATACAACAACGGGCGTGAAGCTCGCCTCCAACAGCTTCATTTTTATAGCAAACTTACGGTTTATGCGCTTCTTTTTTCTTTTGCGCGGCATTGAGCGCAGGTACATTTCGCTCTTTTCCGCTTGGCTGAAGCCGCTTAATCCGCCGTCAATCTCTATCTTTGCAATTATGAAATACTTGATTGTTTCCGATATTCACGGTTCGCTGCCGGCTTTGGAAGCCGTATTGCGGCAGTTTGACGCAGGCGGCTATGATATGCTCTGCTTGATGGGCGACATACTCAATTACGGGCCGCGCAACGGTTTGCCGGAAGGGCTTAACCCGCAAGCCATCGTCGAGCGCCTCAACCCTTTGGCCGACCGCATCGTGGCTTTGCGCGGCAATTGCGATAGTGAGGTTGACCAGATGCTTTTAGATTTTCCGCTGATGTCCGATTACGTGCTACTTGTCGACGAAGGGAAGCGACTATTCCTTACGCACGGACATATATATAATGAGGGGAAACTACCGCGATGTGGTTTTGAGGCCTTTTTCTATGGGCATACGCACCTGCAGGTTTTGAAGAAGGATGCGGAGGGCCGACTGATTTGCAACACCGGCAGTCCGACGTTTCCGAAAGGTGGGAATCCGAAGACCTATGCCTCGTATGAGCACGGACAAGTGACGATCCATTTGCTCGACGGTACGCCTTTGCAGACGCTCAGCATAGACTAAGCGCGCCGATGGTTCAGATCCGCCTTGCGAAGGCGGGTACACATTCTATAATAACAAAGCCGAAGAAAGCCGGGTGCAGCGTTTGCACTACTTTCTTCGGCCTATTTTTTAGCCCTTCCTATTCCGCGGCCGGCGGCACTTTATCAGTGAAGCGCGCGGCGCAGCATAGCGGACGGCAAATTTACTTCGCCATCGCCAAAACTACTTCTACGATCTTCTTGCCCAGCGCTTCGGCTGCTTCGGGCGTAGCTGCTTCCGAGAAAACACGGATAATCGGCTCCGTATTGCTCTTGCGCAGGTGCACCCATTCTGTTGGGAAGTCGATTTTGACGCCGTCTGTATCGGTGATCTCTTGATCTTTATACATCTCTTTCACCTTTTCAAGAATAGCGTCTACGTCTGTAGTGGGTTGGAGGTCTATGCGACTCTTTGAAATAAAATATTCGGGGAATTGCTTCCTGATTTCAGAGACCTTCTTGCCGGTTTTAGCCATATAAGTCAGCATCAAACCGATGCCCACTAAAGCATCGCGGCCATAATGCGCTTCCGGATAAATCACACCTCCGTTGCCTTCGCCGCCAACAACGGCATTGATCTCCTTCATCTTCATAACGACGTTGACTTCGCCCACGGGAGCGGTGCCGTATGTGCCACCATATTGGCGCGTAACGTCACGCAGGGCGCGCGTAGATGAAAGATTGGAAACCGTATTGCCCGGCGTGTGCTGCAAAACCCAGTCGGCGCAGGTCACAAGTGTATATTCTTCACCATACATCTCGCCATCTTCTTGGATGAAGACCAAGCGGTCGACGTCAGGATCGCAAACGAGGCCAATGTCATAGCCGCCCTTAGCCATCAGGCCGCAGATCTCGCCGAGGTGTTGCTTCAAAGGCTCAGGATTGTGCGCAAAATCGCCCGTCGGTTCCCCGTTTAAGATCGTCACATCCTTCACGCCGAGTTGCTCCAACAGTTGCGGCAGGATAATACCTCCCACAGAGTTGACCGTATCCAAGCAAACGCGGAAATTGGCCTTGCGAATAGCGTCGACATCCACCAACTTCAAGCGCTTGATCAAGTCGATATGATATTGGTTGTAGTCGTTTTTCTCATAATAATGGCCTACGTGGTCCACGTCAGCATAAACAAACTTGTCCGTTTGATCCACTAAAGCAATCAGTTCGTGGGCAATTTCGGGCGCTATGTATTCGCCGTTTTCATCCATAAACTTCAGCGCATTCCAGTGGCGCGGATTATGACTCGCCGTAATAATAATGCCGCCTGCAGCGTGTTCTGCCGTGATGGCCAGTTCGGTCGTAGGCGTTGTGGCGAGGCCGATATTAACGACGTCGAAGCCCATACCGAGCAGCGCGCCGCAAACGCAGTGGCTGACCATTTCTCCGGAGATGCGCGCATCGCGCCCTACGACGATTTTATTTTCATATTGTCCCACCAAGGGGCGACGAAGCATAGCGAAAGCCGTCACGGATTTTACGATGTCAAGCGGATTGAGCGTATCGCCCGTATGTCCGCCGATCGTTCCGCGAAAACCGGCGATGGATTTAATAAGTGTCATACTTATGATGTTATTTTGGATTCGTTCCGGCAAGGGATGCGCGTACGAGGGTACGCTTTTCTTGCGTCGGGAGGCAAGCTGTGCCGCGCCATGCGCAAGCTTTGGCCGCAAAACTCTTGCTATGAGCGGCCAAGTACACGACAAATATACACGTTATTTGGCAATTATGGAAAGAAGCACGCGGTTTTTTCCGTATAAAAGTAGCGAGCGAGATGCTTTTCCCACAAAAGCGGAGACCTGCTCCGCTCTACTTTTCGTCTGCGGCACATTGCATCTTATACTTTGACAAGGATTTAGCGCACGAGGGCTGTTTTCGGCCTACTTCGCCTGCATCAGCGGTTGGTTTGGTGGCAGCAAACGATAGTTTGTTCCCAGCAAACCATAGTTTGGCGGCAGCAAACGATAGTTTGGTGGCACCAAACAATGAGGAGTTGCGCCGGCAGCCTTTGTTTCTCTATCTTTTGCCACGCATCCCTAAGGGTTTGCCGTCAATAGTCTGTATGTGCTACCGCCCGCTCCTCTACTCGTTTGTTGAGAAAGCACTTGCAGGCGGTTGAGCCTTGAGGGCATCTATTAAAAATGCGAGCGCCGCCTTAATTGAACAGGCGGCGGCGTATTTCATACAGATAAGGAGATTACGATTGGAGTTTTACGTTTGCTCAGCGGCGTAAAACTCAATGGGAAGATGGTCGGGGTCTTCAAAAAAGACGAAAGCGCGGCCCGTAAACTCATCGATGCGCACCGGCTCATGGGACACATTGAAAGCGTCGAGCCTACGGATGGCCGCATCAAGGTCTGTCACTTCAAAAGCTAAGTGGCGAAGGCCGGCGGCTTCGGGATAAGAGGGGCGGGAAGGTGGGGAGGGAAAGGAGAAAAGTTCGATGACGTATTCTCCGTTTAAGGCCAAGTCGGTCTTATACGAATGGCGCGCAGCGCGATAATGCTCGGCCAGCACTTCTAAACCTAAGACCTGCGTATAGAAACGGAGCGAGCGGGCATAATCGCTGCAAATAATGGCAACGTGGTGCACCTTAGAGATCAGTGGCATAGGGATGTGTATTGGTAGTTGGCATTGCGAGGCGCACGGTATAGGCCTTTACGACGCTGCATAAGATTGGAAAATACGTCAACTGAAGAAAGCGGGCGAGGGGCTTAATACCATTCGACGTTGGTCGAATAAGAACTGCGCTTATCCCACTTCAAGGCGTCGGCCAGCTCGTTGGCCTTGGCGCGGATGGTGAAGTTGAACGAAGAATAAGGGCGCAAGACGACGCTACAACTCATCTCAAAGCAGTGCAGATCGCGCGAGATGGAAGCCGTTGTCATAGATAGTTGGTGGAAATTGAAGTCGTAGCCGGTCGAGAATGAGATATTCCAGCCGTCAGCTATGCGCAAGAAGCCCGAAGCATTGAGCGTCTGCGTAAAACCATAGGGATAGCGCATCCGGCGCGTGTTGATCGGGCGCTTGCGGTTTTCATACATCGTTACGCCGTAAGAGATCGTTAGCGACCAAGGCATCGAAAAGACCATATAACCGTCGCGATCGACCTTTGCATTCTGCTTTACTTTTTGCCCCTTCTTATCTAAGTCGCGCAGTGTCGGATCGATGTTGGCGTCACTCGGTTTCTCGCTTTTCTCTTCCTCGCGCTTATCGTTGCCTGAGGCAAAATCGTTGCTCCCACCTTTGCGGAAAAGGGATTTAAGCTTTTTCCAAGTATTGTTGTCGAAAGTGTAAGAGAGGTTCTGACTCATACCTTGGAAGCGCCCGAAGCGTCCGTAGCTCCATTCTGTTCGATTGCCCGTAACGACTTGCCCTTGGGAATTGAACACATATGCATACGTGGCAAAAATGGCTGCGAGCGAAAGCGTATAACTCTTGGTCAACTTTAAGCGGATACGGGTTGAGAGGTCGCTCCACGGACGCTCTTTCGCCGCCAGATTGTAAGAGAGCGAGGCGCCCAGTTCGTCGATAAGACTAATCTTCTTCACGCCGGTCGAATCCTTGTCGCTTCTGACTTTCATCTCTAAGTTGTTCGACATATTAAAGGTCACTGTCCCCTGCTTTGTCGATGAGGGATAGCCGAAGATGCCGGCCGCGTAAGGCGAATACGGGACGCGCTCAACGTTGCCTGAAGCATCGATGCGGTCATACGCCTTCACGTAGCCGTAATGCGGGGCGGTGAAATCGGGCGCATAACTGAAAGAGACTGAGGGCTTGAACACGTGGCGGAACATCATCACTTTCTTGCCGAAAAGGAAAGGCAGCGGCTTGTAGAAGCCGTAGAGCGTCGTGTTGGCCGAAACGCCGACGTTCCAATCGTAGAGGTTGTAGAAGCCGCGCGTGGTATCGCTCAACTCTACTTGCCGCACGGCGTCCCAGGATTTGGTAATGCGGTTCGTGTACATCAAATCTCGAAACGTAAAGTTGGGCGAAATGTTGATGTATTTAAAGAGTTGGAAGGTCGCCTCAATGGGTATATTGTGCTGCATACCGTTGCGCCAATCTTTAATCAAGCTCGATTTGAGCAGGCGGTTCTCTTTGGTTGTAATACTATTGGAGAACTGGCCCGTATACGACATAGAGATTTTCTCGTACCAACGCTCCTGCCCCACTTGCCGCTTGCGGCGGAAAGGATAAAAGCGTTTGAGCGAAAAAGTCAAGTCGGGCAGCGTCATCGCAATGGTCGAATCGCGCATATTCTGCGATAAGTTGGTCGACCCGGAGAGCGTAAGTCCTATATTCGAGAAGGTTTTGGAGAAAGAAATAGAACTGGCGCGCGTACTTTGCGTATAAGCATTCGGGTTATACATACTCTCTAAGTTGGAGCGCTCGTAATTTTCTGACGCAAAATTGACGCGGGCCGAGAAGTTAAAGCCGTTAGTTCCTTCAACGGCGGTTTTCTGGTGCGACCATTGGAGCTTCAAACTCTTTGTCACGGAATAGTCGGGCAGGTTCTTGTCGCCCTCGACCGTGCGTAAGAAACTGACGTAGATGTTGCCATTATATTTATAGCGCTTCTTGTAGTTGGTCTCTGCGCTTAAGCCCCAAGAGCCTTTCGTATAAATCTCTCCCAAGATTTTTAGATCCATATAGTCGGACAAAGCAAAGTAATAGCCGCCGTCGCGCAGATAAAAGCCGCGCCGCGTCTCATCTCCATACTTCGGCATCACAAGTCCGCTGGAATATTTCTTGTTGAAAGGGAAGAAGCCATAGGGCACGCCAAGCGGCAAGGGAACATCTGCGACCACTAAATAAGCTGGCCCGAAAACGGTTTCCTTATTCGGCACAACCTTGGCGCGTGAGAGTTTGAGGTAGAAGTGAGGGTGCGGCGCGTCGCAGGTGGTATATTTGGCGTGCTCCAAATAAAGCGTTCCATCGGATGTACGCTTCGAACTCTCGCTCTGGATATAGCCGTTTCCTTGTGTGGTATTAACGTTGGTTATAAAGCCTTTCTGCGTCTTGAAGTTGTAGGCCATCCGCTCACTCGTATAGGTATCGCTGCCTTGCTGGTAGACAGGCTTCTCAATGAGCACACTGTCGGAATCGCGGACGCCTTCTGCGAAGACCAAACTCGAATCCATATTCATCGCAATGCGGCCGGCGTCGAGCGTCATGTTCTGATATTTCACTTGACCTTTGCCATAAAGGAGCACTTGCTTGTTGGCCGCGTAATAGACCAAGGAGTCGGCGGCCTTAAAGTCGACCGGCGCTTCAAAAGGCGCACCTCGCTTGGTGCTATCCTTGTGCAGACTGTCGACGTTGAGCGTATCGATGGAGACGATGCCCGCACTTTTCGCCGACGCCCCAACTGCAGACTTCGCTGAATCCTTAGCTACGATGGCAGAATCTTTGGGCGTCTTAGTCGAATCTTTCACGGTTTTCACCGCAGGCTTAGCCGCTTTCGCCGCCTTTTTCCCGGTGCGAATCGTATCCTGCAAAGGCTTAGCCGCTTGCGGCACATCGCGAAAAGGCCCTCCGTTGGAAGCCAAGCAGAGCGCCACAAAAGTAATCAGGAAAGCGAGTATTTTCGATCTCAAATTCGTACGAATATAGGCCGCAAAAATACAAAGAAATTGCGTAAAAGCGGAACAAAGGGGCAGATTCGTATCAACGGACCACAAGAAAGAAAACAACTTTTTCTGCTTTTACCATTTATAAAATTCCCTCCCGCCATGGTTGGCAGGAGGGAATAAAAGGCTAAGCATCACGCGCTGCGTCCGATATTTCCAAACGCGGCTTGATTACAGTTGCCCGGCGAGCGGGCGCAGCAGTCTATTTCAGTAGTGCTACTTAAAAGGCACTCAAACTATATAATTATACGGCTCTTAGGCCGGATATTACGGCTTCACCACCTTCTTACCGTCAACAATATAGATACCGGCAGGCAGATCATTTAGTTCGCCGGAAAGGCGAAGGCCTTGCAGCGTATAGATGCCGCGCTTAGCCGTAGCAGCGTCTGTATTCGGAGCATTGACGCCCGTATTGTCACGAGTTATTTCCACCCAGTCGGTCACAGCGTTGCCATCTTCGCCTACGAGGACATAGTTGTCGTAGCCATTATTTTGAAACTTTTTCCAAGAAACTCCCGCAGGTGACGTGATTTTGCAGCCGACAAACTCAGGTTCTTTATCCCACATCCAAGTAAGACTACCTGCATACTCATCACTTTGGCTTCCGCCACCGCCCTTGGTGCGCACGTTGCAGTTGACAAACTTCCAAAAGCCGGAACCTATTCCATAGACACCTCCGTTAGCCTCCAAAGTACAGCCGTCCACGACAATGGTACCCCAATTAAAAATAGCTCGGCGGTAACCTGTTTGAGGAGCCGTCGTCGAACCGTTCACAGTAAGTTTGCCGCTACCTGTAAACGTAATGCTACGCTCGGTATTATTAAACAGTCCCCAATAGTTCTCAGAAGTAATGGTGTTATCACCTATAAGACGAATGGTAAGGCCTTTGATCGAATTCTCAAGACCCGGGAATTTTATGACGGAAGTGCTAATGGTGGCATTGTCAAGCGTAAGTGTTTTGCTCTCAGGATCAAATTTCGCTGTCCCGCTCACGCCATCAATGGAGGAAAGGTCGTCGCAATTGAGAGAACTTACCCGCATACCGGCAAGCTTAAGTTCATAATTGACCGGTTCTTGTGCCTGCGCCTGCTGAGGCAGTACAAGCATTGCAAAGAACAGTGCAGCCGTCGACAAAAAAAACTTCTTTAGTAAAGGTTTGTACATAGTAGTAGTCGTGCCCCTCCATTAAAACTCTTTCGAAGCCATGCCGTATCAGAGGCTCGGGCATTAGGATTTATGTTTTTAATAGTATCTTGGCTACAAGATAGAAAGTTTGACGCACACGTCAGACATCGGAAAAGCAAGACCCACACAAGGAACATGCAGAACGGAAAGGAAACTTATTTTAGAAAACAATGCGTCAGAACAAGTCATCCTTGCAGCTACTGCCATCTACAAACAGCAGCGCGCGCCGATAGATATATCAGGACTTGCATCATCAACTTGCTCACCTTTTTCCTGCACACTCATTCCGTCTCTAAATCTTCTATGGTCTCATCGACTTCGGTGCGCCACTCATTTTCGACAGTCCGTTCCAGCGCTTAAACAGGTTCTGAGAGAATGGAGAGACGTTCGCGCGCTCAAGTTCTCTCTGAGTAGCACTTGCCTACTGTGTTTTATTTGCTTAAATTATGTGCAAAGGTAATGTTATTACAGTGCAATCCCAAATATCCCCGCGATTTTCATCACTCCTCAAGTATCAAGGCGTTGAAATGCGAGGACTTGAAAATGCAACTTTCCTGCCTTCGCTTTCAGCCGTAGCGGCATCTTGTCCGTCAGCGCTTGAAAACGCCTCATCGCATCGTATTTCAGCTTCACACCCTACCGACTATCATAAAATCCACTATGGCTATTTTTACCCCTTTGCGCACTTTTACAACGCACTCTGCTAATTTCATTTTTCGGTGATGCGCACATTGCTTATTCTTCCTTCGCACTTTCCATCAACGAGATATGCACACAATAGAAGTCTCAACGTGTAGAGAATACCGTCTCAGCGTGTAGAGACATCATTATCAACGTGTAGAGACGATTGCCTCAACGTGTAGAGACACACCGACGCTGCCTATGTAGCACAATAGTTCCTATATGATTCCACACCTTCTGCTTCTATTTTTCGCGACGACAGCGCCTAAGGTTGCACCGGACAGGCATCATCAAACTTTTCTACCCTTTATTTCTTCTCCGCCCATTGTCTGCACCTCGAGTAGATAATCCATCGCTCATCTAAAGCATTTTGATTTGAAAAAGGCTAACTTTGCGCCACTCGTAGAAGAGTAAAAAGAACGATGTCGCGCCTTCTATCCTTTCTTTTCAGCATTCTCTTTAGCCTGTGGAACTTTGACGCTTATGCGCAAGTGCCGCAAGTTCACGACAGTTCCACCGCCTTGCGCGAGGTCGTCGTGCGCGCCCCACTTCCTCGGCGCGAAGTCGTGGCGCCGCAGCGCTTAGAGGGAGATCGCTTGCACGCACTCAAGGGGATTTCCGTGGCGGATGCGCTGCGCTATTTCTCAGGTTTGCAAATCAAAGACTATGGCGGGATTGGCGGACTCAAGACTATCGACGTCCGCAGTATGGGCAGCAGTCATCTCGGCGTGTTTTACGATGGCCTGCCCTTAGGCAATGCGCAAAACGGACAAACGGACCTTGGCCAATTCTCTTTGAACAACGTCGAGGTCGTCTCATTATATAATGGACAGCGCACAGGTGTCCTCCAATCTGCGGCAGAGTTTGGCCACGCCGCGGCCGTTTATCTACAAACGCGCCGTCCGCAGTTTATCGCGGGCCGCAGCAGCAACCAGCGATGGGGCGTGCAATACGGAGCGAGCCGTGCGCTACAACTTAGTGGCCTCTACGCGCTCCGTTTAACGCCATCGGTGAGTGCGACGATCAATGTCGGCCTACTCAATGCCGACGGAAAATATCGCTTTCGTTATCGACGCCTCACGCCGCGCGGCGTTGTTGCTTACGACACGACAGCCACGCGCCACAATGGCGATGTATTGGCTTTGCGCGGCGAACTAAATATGTACGGGCGTTTGCTGGGCGGCGATTGGCGCGCAAAGGCCTATATTTATCATTCGAAGCGCGGCATCCCCGGCGCAATTGTTAGCAACGTATGGCGGCGGGGAGAGCGGCAGGGCGATGATATTCGCTTCGTGCAAGCCGCGTGGCAGCGCACGTTCTCGAAGCGTTACAGCACGCGCTTTCAAGCCAAATATGCCGACTACGCAACGCGCTATCACAACAGAGATACGCTTGCCGCCCCCGCAGATCATCATTACCGACAGCGGGAAACGTACCTTTCGTGGGCGAATGCTTATGAAGTGCTTCCGGGTTGGACGCTCTCCGGCAGTTATGATTTCCGCTACAACACTTTGCGCGACGACCATCCCCTCTTCGCCTTCCCTCGCCGCACGACGCACCTCGCGGCCCTCTCTTCTTCCCTCCACTTAGGGCGGTGGCAAGTGCAGGGCAGTTTGGTTCAAAGCATCTTGCACGACCGCACACGCAACGCCGCCCAATCGGCTACCGTGCGCAACGCCTCGCCGGCTCTCTTCTTCAATTACCTACTCAACCCCGACGGAACACTCTCGCTCCACGGCTTTGTGAAGCGCCACTTTCGCGCGCCAACCTTCAACGAGCGTTATTATACGGACTTGGGCAATGCACTCCTACGCCCCGAAAAGGCATTTCAAATAGCACTCGGCGCGCAATGGCAGCACGCGTTTCGTCACCGCCTCTGGCAGCGTCTGCAATTGTCGGCTGAGGTCTATTATAATAAGGTGCACGATAAGATTATCGCCTACCCCAAAGGGCAACAATTTCGCTGGACGATGCTAAACCTCGGGCGCGTCGCCGTTCGCGGCCTCGATGTCAATGCGGCGCTTGAGGCGCGTCCGCAGCGCGCTCTGCAAGTGGCTTTACAGGTGCGTTATAGTTATCTATGGGCGCACGACCTTACAGATCCTGCCGATGCCTATTATAATCAGCAAATCCCTTACGCGCCGCACCATAGCGGGGCGGCCGTGGTGAGCGCCTCCTTCAAGCGCTGGGCCTGCTATTACAGCTTTATTTACGTCGGCCGCCGATACGCGCAGCCCGAAAACGTGCGCCGCAACCGCTTGCAACCGTGGTACACGCACGATCTCTGCCTCCTGCGCCACTTACGTCTTTCACGCCGCCTCGAAGGCAAACTAACGCTCGCCGTCAACAATATTTTTAATCAGCAATACGAGGTGATTGCCAACTATCCTATGCCGGGTCGCACACTGAACGCGGCACTGGACATCAATTTCTAAGTTGCCACTATGCCACACCCCTCCACCCTCTTCCGCCTCTTCCTGACGCTGCTCCCGCTCTTGCTTTTGCAAGCCTGCCGCGGAGATGAGATCTTGCCCGACGAGCCGGGCGTCACGCCGGGCGCAAGCAGTGGCGAGACGTACGCGGCGGGAATGTATGTGCTCAATGAGGGCAATTACGGGATGAACAGGAGTTCGCTCGACTACTTGGATTTGTCCGCGCCCGACGGCAAAGCCTATTATTATCGCGGCGTCTATGCGGCGCGCAATCCGCACGAGGTCAAAGAACTCGGCGATGTGGGCAACGATGTGCAGGTCGTAGAGAACCAACTCTGGTTAGTGATCAACGCTTCTCACAAAATCGTCGTCTGTCAGGCGGATAAGGGGAATAAGCTGGCGCAAATAGAAGTGCCCAACTGCCGCAATGTGGTCTTCTCCGGCGGCTTTGCTTATGTCTCCTCCTTTGTCGGCCCGCTCGACCCCGCCACACGCACGCCCTTAGGGCGCGTGTATAAGATCGACCGACGCACATTCTGCAAAGTAGATTCCGTGGTCGTAGGCCCGCAACCGGAAGAAATGGCCATCGCAAGCGGACAATTATTGGTGGCCAACAGTGGTGGCTATCGCGCGCCTTTGTATGACAACACCTTAAGCGTCATTGATTTGGCGACGTTCCGCGTAATGAGCCACCTCACCGTAGGCCTGAACCCGCACCGCTGCCGCACGGACCGCTATGGTCAAGTCTGGGTCACGACGCGCGGCAATTACGCTGACGTGCCGCCGCGCCTGTATTGCCTGCGTCCGGATGCCGCCGGCACGTATCGGGTGGCGGAGGTCTTCGACGAAGCCGTGTCCGATTTGGAGCTTGTTGGCGACTCGCTCTACTTTATCGGCGTTCGCTGGGACGCTACCGGACAGGTCAACCACGTGGATTACGGGCTATTTGATGTGCGTACGCACCGGCGACTTCCGACGACGCTTTTCGATGCGCCGGACTTGCGCAGCGTGAAGATGCCTTATGGCATCAAGGTCAATCCGCGCGCCAAGGACTTCTATATTATGGATGCGAAAAACTTTGTTGCGAGTGGCGAACTCCTGCATTTCCACGCCGATGGGCGCTTCGATTGGCGCGTACAAGCGGGCGACATTCCCGCGCATGCCGCTTTTGTGCCGCGTAAGGCCGAAATCGGGCCGCCGCCTACTGAAAAGCCTGATAGTCGCTACCTGCAAGCCGTCGACGAATACGTGCCTGCCCCCGGCCAGTTTGTGAATCTGCTCCCGGCCTACGCCTCGGGCGACGATGCGCGCAATATGGTGGCGAAGTGTACCGCAGCTTTGGCCAACAATGCGCGGGGACTCGTCAGTTTGGGCGGATATGGCGGCTACCTCACCTTTCATTTCGATCACCGCGTCGCGAATATTCACGGGGAGAACGACCTTTACATCGCCGGCAACTCCTTTGCCTCCGCCGATCCCCAATGGGCCGCGCTCGGCGGCGCAAGTGAGCCGGGCATTGTGATGGTTTCGCGCGACGACAATCGCAACGGCCTACCCGACGATCAATGGTACGAACTGCGAGGCAGCGCCGATGAAGACAGCGTGGGCCGCGTGGATTACGCTTATGCCCTGCATTACACGCGGACGACCGAAGGCGCCATCACGTGGTCTGACAATCGCGGCAACCAAGGCGTAGTGACGAACAATGCCTACCATACGCAGCATTATTTCCCCCGCTGGCTCGCCGCGCCGCTCCATTTTTCGGGCACACTGCTTCCGCCCAATCGTTTCTTAGTGGGCGCCGGCGGCGGACAATGGTTGGGTTTCTTCCTGCGATGGGGCTATGTTGACAACAAGCCCAACAAAGACCGCACGGCCAACTCCTTTAATATCGACGACGCGGTCGATGCGCAGCGCCGCCCCGTCCGTTTAGACGGCATCGACTTCGTGCGCGTCTATACGGCCACTCGACAAATCAACGCCCCGCTCGGCGAGAGCTCGACGGAGGTCTCCGGCGCGGAAGATTTGCATCCGGAAGCCTCGCTTCGGCGCTTTCCCCGCGCGTCCAAAGTTCGGCCAATGCGCGCACACCACTGACCTTGGAAAGCGGCCGATGCTGCAGCTATGGCACCACTCCCGCCATTTGCCGACAAGCACTAAGATTTGTACGCAACCACCCACTCTCTTCATCACGCCTGCTCTGCTCCATTGCTTTTCAATTTATTTTTCTGCTACCCACATTTGAGTAGCGCAACACGCACCGCACTTTTTGCGCAATTGGACTTGGAAGAAAAACGACGAAACAGGGCCGGCGACGTTTTTCATCACGAGCGTAAACCTTTTTTCTCGTGAGCGCACAGTCTTTTCATCGTGAGCGCAAACCTTTTTTCTCGTGATAAAAAAGGTCGCAAGCAGGAGAGCGGCCTTTACGAGTGGGGCGGCGTGGGACAGAAAACAAATGGTCGTAGGCTGAAAAAGTGCGCCTCCTACGTCGCGAAGACATAGGAGGCACAATGCGCAAACCTTAGAGCGGTGAAAAATGAAGACTAAGTTCTGTGAGTTGTTGAGATGCACACGCGTTTTCCACTTCGCGTTAACGGCCGGTGGGCCGTCGCGGCATCAAACAGCGCTCTCTTGCTCGCGCCACACATCATATTGAAACAAATACAACTGCGATTTGCCGGCAAAGTCTACGCTTCAGCGCATTGTGCCGGCCGGAAGCATCGTCAACTCATTCGTCGTCAGCCGGAGGCGAGGACGGGGTGAATGCTTCCACAGCATTCGCATCAGCACACGGCGCCGACTGCTCACAAACTTCAGTGGTCGACGACTCTTCAGTAGGTGGTGTCGACACAAAACGCAAGGTCGCCGACAGAAAGGCGGAAAAAAGCATAGCCAATCCTATCAGGGCCAGCGATGATTTGAAATGCAAAATATATTTTCTTGGTAACATATAATTTCTAATCTTGAGTTTTACTTTCGCAAAGTTAGGCTTATTTCTCGCCATTCGGAAATTTGTCGCATCGCCAAAAGTGGGTATTTTTCATTTTTCCGCCTCGCGCGACCGGTGTCAAAGTATGGGCGCGTTGCTTTGCATTTCGCTACAAATTGCGTAACTTTGCGCTGATTCTAAACAAAAGATAAAGATGGAAATGATAAAACTTGATATTCGAAAAGCGGCTTGCTTTTTAGCAGAAGGAGCTGTGGAAGGGATGGAAAAACAGACGAAGGCCGCGCACAAAGCGCTGGAAGATGGAACAAGTAAGGGCAGCGACTTCTTAGGCTGGCTCCACTTACCATCAAGTTTGACACCGGAATTTTTACAAGACATCAAAACAACGGCCGATACGTTGCGCCGCGAATGTGATACAATCGTCGTAGCCGGCATCGGCGGCTCTTATCTCGGTGCGCGCGCCGTGATCGAGGCTTTGGGCAACTCCTTTGCGTGGCTGACGAATAAAGGCGAAAATCCGAACATCCTCTTTGCGGGAAACAACATTGGTGAGGATTATCTCGCCGAACTTTTGGCTTACTTGAAAGGTCGCCGCTTTGGCGTAATCAATATTTCGAAGTCGGGAACGACGACGGAAACGGCACTGGCCTTTCGCCTCTTGCGCAGTTTGTGCGAGGAAGAACGCGGCAAGGAAACGGCGCGCCGCGTGATCGTAGCCATCACGGATGCGAAAAAGGGCGCCGCACGCACGACAGCCGACAAAGAAGGGTATAAGAGTTACGTTATCCCCGACAATGTGGGCGGCCGCTTCAGCGTATTGACGCCGGTAGGTCTCCTGCCCATTGCTTGTGCGGGCTTTGACATAGATTTGCTCGTGAAAGGTGCGGCCGATATGGAAAAACATGCGGCCGAAGCGCCTTATGCTGAGAACATCGCGGAGCAATATGCAGCCGTGCGCAATTTGCTCTACGCCGGCGGGAAAAAGATTGAGGTGCTGGCCAATTTCCAACCGAAACTGCACTTCATGAATGAATGGTGGAAGCAACTCTACGGGGAGAGTGAGGGTAAGGAACTGAAAGGTATCTTCCCGGCAGCCGTAGATTTTACGACCGATTTGCACTCTATGGGCCAATGGTTGCAAGAGGGTGAACGCACAATCTTTGAAACGGTGATCTCTGTGGAACAGAGTGAGCACGAACTCCGCTTCCCGCACGACGAAGAGAACCTCGATGGTCTCAATTTCTTGGCGGGTAAGCGCATAGATGAGGTGAACAGGATGGCTGAGTTGGGCACGCAGATTGCTCACGTAGATGGCGGCGTACCGAATATTCGCATCGTCCTCCCACGTTTGGACGCTTATTATTTGGGACAACTCATTTACTTCTTTGAATTGGGTTGCGGCATCAGTGGAAACGTACTCGGCGTGAACCCATTCAATCAACCGGGCGTGGAAGCTTATAAGAAGAATATGTTTGCTTTGCTATCTAAACCCGGTTATGAGGCGGAAAGCGAAGCAATCCGCGAACGACTGAAAAAAGAAGCTTAACAGCATCGCTGATGATCGACTTCCGGCATCGCCGGAGGCCGATGTCGCGGCGAAACGCAAGGCGATGCTGCTCAAGTAAGCATGATGAACGATTATATACAAGCTATACAAAACTATCTGAAAGATCACGGCTTCGAGCAATTGGCTCCGGAGGCCGTGCTTTTTGATATGGATGGCGTACTCTTTGATTCGATGCGCCTCCACAATGAATCTTGGCAGGCGACGGCGGCGGCTTACAACTTGGAAATACTGCCCGATGAGCCGTATACGCTGGAGGGTTGCACCTCGACGCTGATGATTAACACGCTGATGGAGCGCACACATCAACGACAAGCGACGCCGGAGGAATTGGAAACGATTTATACGGAAAAACGCCGACGCTTCAATGTGCTACCGCGGCCGAAAAGGATGCCCGGCGCGGCGGAAATGTTGGAAAAAGTGGGCCGCGATGGTCTGCAACGGGTCGTCGTAACGGGGAGTGGGCAACGCTCGCTGCTCGAACGCTTGCAAACGGCTTTCCCAAACGTGTTTCGCGCCGATTTAATCGTATCCAGCAAGGATTATACGCAAGGGAAACCGGCGCCGGACCCTTATTTGTGCGGCCTCAAGCGTACTTCGCTTCGCCCGAATCAGGCCTTGGTGGTGGAAAATGCGCCCTTGGGCATCGAAGCGGCCGTCAAAGCGGGCATTTTTACCATTGCCGTCAACACGGGACCGCTGCCGGACGAGGCTTTGCGGGAGAGAGGGGCTGACTTACTCTTTCCTTCTATGCAGGCTTTGGCGACGCATTGGGAGGAAATCCGCGCGGCCATTGCGGCTTGTGCGCCCACGAAATAGAAAATACGCGCTGGGGCGATGCTGATAAGTACACGCTTCGCTAAAAGCGCGACACACATTATATATATAGCGCTGTCCGACGCGCCACACCAAAATGGTGCGCGCGCCGGTGGGCGTTCGTTTAATTTTATCCTGACGTGAAGCTTTCAGATCTGCTTTCGCTCTACGCTGTACGCCCTCAATTGGCGGCGATGGAAGACATTGCCCGACGCAAAAACGCCCCTGCTACTTTCTGCGAGGGACTTCATGCATCGGCAGCGGCAATGGTTTTTGCGGCACTTCAAGTGCGCTTGCACGCAAACTTGAAAAACAATTGCCCAACCCTGCTCTTCGTGGCCGACGATGAGGAGACGGCGGGCTATTTCTACCACGACTTGATCCAACTCTTGGGCGAAGCCGACGTTTTCTTTTACCCGTCGATGTTTAAGCGGGCGGTAAAATACGGACAACGCGATGCGGCCAATGATATTCTGCGCACGGAGGTGCTGGATCGCTTAGCTTCGCAAAATCCGGCGGGCACTTGCATCGTCACTTTTCCGGCTGCGTTGGCCACACGTGTGGCGGCGAAAGCGGATATGGCGGCGAAGACAATCGTCATCGAGGAGGAGGGCCACTACGACCTAACTGCATTGGAAGAACGCTTGCTGGAATTTGGCTTCAAACGCAAGGATTATGTCTACGAACCGGGAGATTTTGCCGTCCGCGGTAGTATTCTCGACGTTTATTCCTTTGCTTCCGAATTTCCTTTCCGCATCGACTTCTTCGGAGACGACGTCGATTCGATTCGTTCCTTTGAGGTACAGACGCAATTATCAAAGGAACGGCTGCAGGCGGTGACGATCGTGCCTGATGTTGGCGCTGCCGGCGGCGACAACGTAGCTTTCACGGATTATTTACCGGAAAGCAGTCTCGTCATTACGCGTGAACCGGAATATATTCGCGATGTCATCAACAACATCTATGATGAAGGTTTCACACGTGAGGCGACGATAAGCGGAGAATGGGCGGCTTACGAAGGAGAACGCGATACGGACGCCCTCCAAGCGGATCTGCCGACGCCGCAAGCGGAACCGGACAAGGCCAAACTGCTGGTTAAGGGCGACGAAATCTATGATCGGCTGCGCGCATTCCCAAACTTCTTGCTGGCGCAAGGAACTACGCCCGCTGCAGCCAAAATTCAAATTCACACAACTCCACAACCGATCTTCCACAAAAACTTCGACTTGGTCCAACGCGCGTTCTCGGATTATTTGGATCAAAACTACACCATTTATATCACGGCCGACAGTCGCAAACAACAGCAACGCTTGGCCGACATCCTTGCCGAAAAAGGCGGCAACTCCACTTTCACGCCCGTTGATCAAACTTTGCACGCCGGTTTTTCCGACGAAGACTTGCACATCTGTTGCTTTACGGATCACCAAATCTTTGATCGTTATCACAAATACAGCCTGCGCAGTGACCACGCCAGAGATGCGAAGATGGCGCTCACACTTAACGAACTCTTGCAGTTTCATCCGGGCGATTATATCGTACACTTGGATCACGGCGTTGGGCGTTTTGCGGGTTTAGTTCGCGTTCCGGCCGCTGACGGATCGCAGCAAGAGATGATAAAACTCACGTATCAGCACGATGATGTCGTACTTGTTTCGATCCACGCCTTGCATAAGTTGAGCAAATATAAGGGGCGCGAAGGCACGCCGCCACATTTGAGTCGCTTGGGTACGGGAGCGTGGGAGAAGATGAAGGATCGGACGAAGAAAAAGATTAAAGACATCGCGCGCAACCTTATCAAACTCTACTCACAACGCAAGGAAGAGAAAGGATATGCCTTCAGCGCCGACTCATTTCTGCAACAGGAACTCGAAGCGAGCTTTACTTACGAAGATACGCCCGATCAGTTGAAGGTAACGCAAGAAGTAAAGGCCGACATGGAAAGCTTGCGGCCGATGGATCGCTTAGTTTGTGGCGACGTAGGCTTTGGCAAGACGGAGATAGCCGTGCGCGCCGCCCTGAAAGCCGCCGTCGACAACAAGCAAGTCGCCGTTCTCGTCCCGACAACCGTACTTGCTTTGCAGCATTATCGCACCTTCGCCGAACGGCTTAAAGGTTTCCCCGTGCGAGTGGCCTATCTCTCACGCGCCAAGTCGGCTAAGGAGACCAAAAGTATCTTACACGATTTAGCAGAAGGGCATATCAACATCATAGTAGGCACCCACAAGTTAATAGGTAAGACCGTGCGCTTCCAAGATCTCGGTTTGCTGATCATAGATGAAGAACAGAAGTTCGGCGTAGCCGTGAAGGAGCGCCTAAGGGAGCTAAAAATAAATGTCGACACACTGACGATGTCGGCCACGCCCATTCCCCGCACGCTGCAATTCTCACTGATGGGCGCCCGCGACCTGTCGGTGATTCAGACGCCCCCACCTAATCGGCGCCCCATCCAAACGGAAATCCACACATTCAATCATGAGATCATTGCCGAAGCGGTTAATTTTGAAATGAGTCGCAACGGGCAAGTCTTTATTGTGACCAATCGCGTCGCATCCTTGGGCGGCTTGAAGGCTTTGGTGGAAAAATATGTGCCGGATGCCCGCGTTGTAGTCGGCCACGGGCAAATGGCGCCCGCCGAATTAGAGAAAATCATTCTCGACTTCGTCAATTACGATTACGACGTACTGATTTCGACGACCATTGTCGAAAACGGTATCGACATCCCCAACGCCAACACGATTTTAATCGATGCCGCGCACACTTTCGGCCTGTCCGATCTCCACCAGATGCGCGGCCGCGTCGGGCGGTCTTCGCAAAAGGCGTTCTGCTACCTGCTCGCGCCGCCCTTGAGCGTACTCAAAGATGACGCGCGTCGACGTTTGCAAGCCATCGAAGAGTTTAGCGATCTCGGATCCGGCATTCACATCGCCATGCAAGACTTAGATATTCGAGGAGCCGGTAATCTGCTCGGCGCAGAGCAAAGCGGCTTCATCGCAGATCTGGGTTATGAAACCTATCAGAAGATATTAGCGGAGGCCGTGAGCGAACTTAAAAGCGAGGAGTTTGCAGATTTGTATGCCGATAGTTTGAAAAAAACGAACCTGACGGGCGATTTCTTTGTCGACGAGTGTAATGTGGAATGCGACCTCCACGCCTTTTTCCCGGAAACCTACGTACCGGGCGCAACGGAGCGCATGATGCTATACCGCGAGTTGGACGGACTGACCGCTGATGACCAATTGGCGGCCTTTCGGAAGCGTATGGAAGACCGTTTCGGCAAACTTCCGCCTGAGGGAGATGAACTTTTAGCCATCGTCCCGCTGCGTCGCAGCGGCCGGAAGTTGGGTGCGGAAAAGATCACGCTGAAACAGCGCCGCATGACGCTGTATTTCATCTCCAAAACCGACAGTCCTTTTTATAAGAGTGCTACGTTCGACCGACTCATCTCTTTTGCAACGACCAATTTCCGCCGCTGCGAACTCAAAGAGTCGGGCGGCAAACGGCGTATGATTATAAAAGACATCGGCAGCGTAGGCCAAGCGCTACATCTGCTCCAATCCTTAACGGGCAATTAGCGACTATTCGAATCTTCCGACCAATATACAGAAGCGAGTAATGGTACTATCACGCACCTTTACTCGCTTTCTATTTCGTTCCAATTCTTTCTAATTCTTTCCAATGTTTGCAAGATTGGAAAGAATTGGAAAGTTTTAGCCCTTCATTTAGACTTACGATCACGCCTTCCTTTTTTCAAAAACGACCGACAAGCGAAAAGAACTTCAAGTGTGCTTCCCCGTGCAGGCAGGCTGCTAATGGGCCTAACAGATCCACAAGACGAAGCTCAAAGGGCGGACTTGCTTTTTCAAAGCGTTGCACCGGCGGAAAGTTTCAATCGACCGGGCGATCGTTTGGTGGCAGCAAACGATGGTTTGGCGGCAGCAAACAATAGTTTGGCGGCAGCAAACGATAGTTTGGTGGGAGCAAACAATGAGAAAGGGAAAGTAAAACAACAAGAAACAGACGCGCATCTGTTCGAGAATCAAAGATCAGAACCCGCAAAGAGGACGGCCGCTTGGGGCGTCTGTACTTCGGCGGCGACAATAGCGGCAGCGGGCACGAAAAAGCAGCAATGCGAGGCAGATTTCCTCACATTGCTGCAATCTGTAGGGTGCTCGATGAATCTACGCGGGCCGCCGGAAAGCGGCGGGGGGTCATCAGCTATAAAAAGGCCTTACTTGACGGTCAGCGTAAAGCTCGGCGCGAAGGCATTATACTCCGGAGCATATTGGCTCTGGGCGCGAATGAGGCCGGAGCGGAAGGTTCCGATGCGCATAGCGCGACCTTCGACCGTGAAGGTTAACTTGCCTTTCGGGAATTTGCGATAGAAGTACTCGTCGCTCGCATCGCGCACGGCGTGATATGCGCCGCTCTCCCATTCATATCCACTCAAGGCGGTCAGAGGCTCGAGACCGGCGGGGCGAGATGCTTTCACGGAGACGAAATCTAAGTCGCGGTCAGCACTGATGGTGATGACCTGACGCAGCGTTGCGCCCGCGTCGACCGTACTACCGTCGGCAAGTGGCTGCCACGCTTCGCCCTTCTTAATTTCCCAACGGCGCGCGATGGAGAGTCCATTGCTCGCCGAGCGAATCTCATCGAGCGGTAAAGTATACTGCACATAGACGCTACCCCAAGCGAGGCCGTCGCCACTCTTGCGGAGCACGATATGATCGGCCGAGAGCTGCTTTTCATCCGTAAAACTTTGGCGATCGTAGCCTACAGTCTCCTGCCCCATTTGCTGACTCTTCGCATTTACTTCCAGCACTTCCTCGCCGCGCTTCAGCGTGAAGTAGAGCGGATTGGGCTTGAAGCCTTGAACCGTCTGACGCTCGCCGTTCGGCCGCAAGAGGGCGTAGAGCGCATCCACCGTGGCACGAGAGTTGGGCCAGAGTTGGGCACGCTTAGATTGGAGCAACCAAAGCCGCATAGCCTGCAGCGTGTCGCTCGTTGCGGGGCGGGTCATATCCAGCGCCTCAATGGCTGCCGTTTGTGTAGGTATCTTATACATAAACCAACTATCACTCGCGCGATCTGTATCGAAATAGCGTCCTAATGAGGGCTGCTCAACCGTATGCTGAATCAAACTCTCCAAATCGCGGGCTACGGCTTTCTTGTTTTCATACAAAGCCATCACCAATATTTTGAGTGCTTTCTGATACATCGATCCTTTGTAAGTAGCTTTCAAAGCTTTGAGCAATTTTTTCTCGTTGGCCTCCGGCTTGATGCCGAGTTTGTGAGCCAGATACAAGTAGCGCAGCGTGGTCGTCTCGTTGGCATAATTTTGCAGCCAAGCCTTGGTGAGCGGCGCCGACTTCGGGTGGAGTGCCGTGTCGACTTTCTCCGCCAAGAAGTTGAAGCCCTCTTCTAACATTTGGTCGGCCTCGTCGCTACCCGTCATCACTTTGGCGCGCATCAAGAGGTAGAGGATGTTAGTCGTTTCGTAGACGTCGCTAACCTTAGCGCCATACCAGCCCCATCCACCATCGGGCAAGCGCAGCGCTTCGAGTTTGTCGATAGCACTCATCTTGCGAGCGTCGATCGCGTCGGGATTGAAGAGGAGTGCCATTGCCGCGGCGTGGGTAGCCTCCTGCTCGGCCGCATTCACCCACGGGGTCTCGGCGATCAAAACTTGCTTGAGTTCGGGATTGCGCTGCAGGACGGCAGCCCAATCGTTGGTCTGCGCTTCGGACTTCGTCAGTTGCTGCATTTCGGGGTGGCTGTCGGCAATGTACGTGGCGAGCGACACCGCATAGTAGCGCATCGCCTGCTGATAAGCCGTCTCGCCCGTATTATCGAAGAGTGCCGGCAGAGCGGAAGCCGCGTACCACGTGGGATTGGAACTGATTTCAACCGTCAGGCGCTTGTCGGCCGCTTGGGGAGATTTGCTCCACAGCGAATCAATGGATAGCGTCATCGTACCGGCTTTCGTCATCGAGAAAGGCAAGGTGCGCGTCACTTCTTCGCGATCGCTGACCACGGGGAGGTATTGCTGCTCGCCGTCGCTAAACTTCGCGACGATAGCTTCCATCCGAACGGTCAGTACGGGAGCTTTGGTCGTCACGTCGTAAGGGAAAGTGATCGTCATTTCCTTTTCAAAGTCGAACATAACTTCATATTGTCGAACGATTTCACCACTGCGGGCGTCGGTTAATGTGCATCGCACGACACCTTCTGCATGCTGCGGAAGCAGATTGCGAAGCGTAGCACTCAGCACGGCGTGGTCGCCTTGACGAACAAAGCGCGGGAGGTTGGACTGCAGCATAAAGTCTTTCACGGCTACGATGGTCGTATCCATACGCCCGTTGTCCATCTCCGCATCGTGAGCCAAGGAGAGGAAACGCCAGCGCGTGAGACTCTCGGGCAAGGTGAAGCTCAACGAAACTTCGCCCTTGGCGTCGGTGCGCAAAGCCGGGTGGAAGAAAGCTGTTTCATTGAAATTCTTTCTCACACTATTGGTGGGCTTTGCTGCGGAGTTTTCTTTCTTGGAGCTTGCCTTTGCAACCGAAAAACCGCAAACAGCAACTTCTTTTGACATCATTGATGATTCTTCAGACGACTTTAAATCCACAGAATCCTCGAGTGACATTGGCGAAGCCTGAAGAGAAAGCTCTGAAATTTCCGACTTTCGTGAACTTTTGACCATCATTCGACGCCTCGGATTGTAGTAAGGCTCATAAGAATCGTCTCTGTACAAATCAACTTCTTCTAATGCGTTGATTAAATCGTTTTCCCAGTCGGAGAAACTCAAACTCTCCTCGTTTTTTAAGTCGATATCGGCGCTCCAAGATAAGGAGCTGATGCTGTTACGAGGACTAAAAATACTCGCATATGAGCTTCTGCGGTCAAAATAGACAGACTTGGAGAGATTAAAATAGGAAATATCGTCGAGCGAAGCGTCGTAAAGCGTCGCCAAAACAGAACTCGGCACCGGCCGGCCGTCCGGACGCGTCACGCGAAGGCGCCATTCTTCTTTTTGACCCGGCTTTAGGCGGTCGCGGAAGCTACTCCAGCGCATCAAAAGGCGCTTGTCGGGCTGCGGGCGTTCGACTTTGAAGTATTCCGACTCGACTTCGCCGTCGCTATACAAGATTACCGTGAACGTAGCTCCATCTCCGTAAGCATCTTTATAGGCAAAGGGGAGGTGAACAATGGAACTATCGAGCGCGAGGTAGCGCTTTTCGATAATAGTATCAGGCGTGGAGGTCAGGCAATAAAGTGTGGCGTTGCGCACACCCGTTCCTACGTAAAGATCAACGCGAGATTTGTCGCCGGGAGTGGCGTTGTAGGCCCACAGCATCTCATTTGAGGGCGACTTATTATCGTTGGTGGAGAACAAAAGCAAGTGTTTGTAAATCGTATCCGCACCCTCGACAAACGTCTCCACGATATATTTTCCGGATTTCAAGCCGGTGAGCGCGGCAGGTTTGAATGCCTTCTCCGTGTATAAAGTATCCTGCGCCACAATCTTGCCGCCGATCTTCGAGCCATCGTCTAAGCGCACGATATATCGGCCTGAGGCGAGCGAAATCTTGTTTCCGTAGCCCAAACGATGCACTCTTATCTCCGGCAGCCGCTCTTTGCAGATGATAGAAGGCCAACTTGCCTCCGTGCGGTAGCGCTTTGTGCCGGCCACAATATAGGTTTGATCCGAGCGCGTCTCACCATCGGGCGCCACAATCGAAGCTGAGACCGACACAGTCAAGGTCGACATCGCCAGCGAATTGATTGGGGCTTCCTGAACCTCGTCCGCATCGTCATCAAGCCCATATTCGTCAGACATAAACACGTCCTCGTCGACCGAAGCTGCGGAATCGACCACGCAATCCTCATCCTCCAGATAGGCAATATCATCATCATCCTCTTCGTCCGCATTCTTGTGCGGCGGCGGCAGGAGTTTGACGGCGATGGAGAAGTTTCCCTCATCGTCCGTCTCGGTTGTGCCTTCCGTAGTCTTTTGCTGATCCGAATAGTACCCATTCAGCGCGACCGTATAATTGACTTTCGATTTCCGAAGCGGCACGCCGGAATACGTAGTTGCCTTTCCGGTGAACTTAACCTCGTCTCCAATTTGATAAGCATCCTTTGGCGTGTCCAGTTGCACTTGGAAAGTGGGGCGCTTATACTCTTCTACGTTGAAGGAAGTACTGCCTCGCCATTTGTTGTACACAGCTTGGATCGAGAAAGTTCCGGGCAGGCACACCTCCGGCAAGGTAAAAGTTCCTCCCGCCGCGCCCAGCTCGTCCGACTTCAAACGTAGCGAATCGACCATCCGACCATTGGCGTCATACAACTTGAAAAGGAAGGGCAAACCTGCCTCTACGCCGATCGAATCTCCATTTTGCGTATAAGCCGTAAGGCCAAACTGCACCTTTTGGCCCGGTCTATAAATACCGCGGTCCGTATAGACGCGCACTTCATACTGTTTTCTTAGTTTCGATGTCCTGGAAAAATACCCACTAGAGTAGTCTAAATCGGGTGAAAAGGCGTCATTACCTACCGTCAAATAAGAATAATTGCCATATTCGCGTCGAGGTAGCTCAAAGAAGTAGCCCGTTTGATCCGGCTTAGCCGTAGTCGCGAGTTTGTAAGTATCATTATCTCTATTCCAACTATACGTTTTGAGCGTCCCGCCTCGTAACGGTGCGCCCGTCTTTCTATCTATCGCGATGACGCCGGCCTTCCTATTGGCTGCACTAAAGCAAATCGAAGCCACACGCGACACAGACAGCGGCGTAATGTCATCATCTAATTGCAACAAGTAAATCCCCGGTTCGTCGAGCTTAAAGAAGAGCGAATCTTTATACCAAGTATAAGCCACATCGTGCTTCAACGGCTTGTTAAGCGTCTGCAAGAGTTGCCCGGTCTTCGCTATTTTGAGAAGGTCATCCCGTCCTCTGTTTGAAAACAACTGATCTGTCGTCAAGTTCGTGCGATACACTTTTACTTCCGCTTGCTTCAAATTGCGTGAAAGTACATTTAGGCGAATTTCCTCTCCCGGATAATAGACGCCTTTATTCGTGCTAAAAGTCACTTCAGCGCGATTTTTACGAATCAAGAAGTTGCTTAATTCTCCTGAAAGCTCACTTTTTCCATATCGCGTCAAGCCCTCCTTCGCCAAATTGATGAGCGGCGTCAAGTCTCTTTCATATTCATCTGTGGTAGGCGCATTGATGATGGCGATGTACGTAAGTACGTTCAAGGGCAAATCGCGAAATTCCTCTTTCACTCGCATCAGCGTTGCATAGCGGGCGCTTCTAAGCGCATTATCGTTGGGATAAGGCGCCGCCTTTATACTATCGAGCGTAGCGAGCAGGGCTGCGTTTCGATTACCTTGCTGCCGATAATAACGAATCACCTGATGGCGCAGATTAGCTCTGGCCGCCGTAGAGCGATAAGCCTGCTTCCAGGCTCCGTCGGCCATAAAGACGCTGAGCAAGTCGTGATTATAATACTTACTGCCCTCTTCTATATCAAACAGCGCTTGATAATCCTTCGTCGTGGCCCGTGCGAGCAGCGCCGGATCTTGCATCGCCTTTCTAAGGAGCGCTACGCCGCGCTTGTAGTGAAGCGTATCGTAGTCGTGCATCGAATATAAGCGCCCCAAAAGCGCCTGCAAGATGACGAGCGACGTAGGATTTTTCGTTTTCTTCATCACCGCCTCCAAGCGCGCCACTTCCGGCAGCAGGGAGTCGGGCGAGATTTCTTCTTGCACTTGTAGCGTGAAGATCATGGAGCGGATGAGCTGCCCGTCGTTCTTTTCATTTGCAGCTTTGCGCCCGATAGTTTGTAAAATGGATAAGGCTGTTTTAGGCTTATCATCGTCAAAAGCATCCTCGTATTTGCTCCACAATTTTTCGTACGATTGTGCAGCTGCGCAAAGCACGATAAATAGCCCAACGCATAGTAATAGGTACCTCTTCATTTTGATAATGGTTTTATTCTTGCCAACAAAGGTGCATACAATTTTTTACACTCACTCGACGACAGTCTATAAATTTAGCTAAACCATAGTAAAATTCGACAAGATAAGCACGTATGGACTTCCGGAAGCAGACCTTTCAAGCAAAAGAGCCCCTTTCGCCGATTTTCAGGAGTCGTTTGGCGCACGCAATGGCGCATAGTCGAATTGTTTGCTGCCGGCAAACTATCGTTTGCTCCCACCAAACCATAATTTGCTGCCGCCAAACTATCGTTTGGCGGCAGCAAACAATAAACGAATGGACACAGGCAAGGTACAAAACAAAAGGAGCGGGCGAAGATATCACATCTCCGTCCGCTCAAAAGTAGCTCATCATTTATTCAAAGACAGATCTTCTGCACCGTATCACCCGCTTGGATGACGTAAGTGCCACTCGGAAGCGTCGTCGTATAAGCATTAGTCGTCGTATTTACAAGTTTTTGGCCCGAAAGGTGCGAGATGCTCACCGCCACGGGGCTTGCTGCTGCAATAGAAACCGAACGGCCGCTAACCTTAATCAGCGGTGCGCCGGAAATGGTAGGAACGGAGGCTACATTATCACTGAGATAATAAGCCCATCCCTTGCCGGAAGCAGCCAATTGATAGCCCTCGGGGACGCTTGTCGGGGCTTGCTCGCCGATGCGGCAGATCAGCGTACCCTTATCGCCTTGCGCGTGAGCCTCATAGTAACGATCGTGAACTGTCACTTCGACATCGCTCTCATTCGTCAAGCCGGCCGCATGGCGGGCTGCAATCTGGGAGCGGATGGCTTTGCTATACTGCGTCCAATGCTTCCAGAAGACGCACGGAATACCGGGCGAGGAAAAGAGAAACGCGTAGGCCTGCGCTACATTTCCCGTAAAGCGGTTGTCATCGCGATCCGTATCATGATTATCTACGAACGTAACCGCGTAAGCTCGGGTAGACTTGTGATGAATCAAGCCGGCGGGGCGCCAGGTCTTGCCGTCCTCCTGCCAAGTCATCTTACTGAAATCGGCTTTTGCGAGTCCGTTGTTGAGGGCATCATACTTCATAGGGAAATCAAAGGCCGTCGAGTTGTAACCCGTAGCCTCGATCCAGGCTTTACATTTATCGTAAGAGCCATCCCAATACTCGCCTACGGAGAGATAAGGCTGCGAGGCCGTATTATAGTTGCCGACAAAGCTGCCTGCAAAGCCCTTGACGAAATCGTAGCGCCACGAATCGTAGCCAAACTCGGCCTTGAGCCATCTGAGGTAGGCCTCTACGTCTTGCCGAACATAGGGGTTCGCGTGGTCGAGATCGCGCGCGCCGCCCCAGTTTTCGCCCGTATCAGCTGCACCCGTAGCCTTGCCGCGCCAATCGCCCGCATTGGGATCGGTGTTCATCTCGTCCGTATTGCAGATATGCTCAGCCGTGAGTTGGAAGCGGCCGAAAGCACCAAAGTTGTCCTCGGAAAAATCGCCCCACCCCGTGAAACCGGCTCGATGATTGATGACGATGTCTGCGATAACGTGGACGCCGGCTTGGCGGAAAGCAGCCGTCAGCCGTTTCAGGTCGGCCGGACTTCCCCAGCAAGATTGCTGATTGCTCCACTGCTGCGGATGGTAGCCGACATTGAGGCCGCCGGTCTTGTTGTCGCCTTCGCCGGTAGCAGAGGGCGGCAACCAAATCATTGTGAAACTTTTGCTAATATCGCTCACCTCGGGCAGCAATTGCGTCCAGCCCGTGAGGCTTTGCGAGTTCCAATAAAAGCCCTGCAACATAATGTCCTGCGAATGGCGGGGCACTTGGGCATATAAGGCGCCTGCGCCTAAGAAAAGGGCGAGGACGGAAGAAAATATGCGTTTCATATCTATACAAAATAAACAATCACGAATGCGCAGTCGGCCCTAAAGAGCTTCCGATAAGACGGAGCGACTGCCACATTCGTGATGCCTGCGTAAAATTGGATTATTGTATGCGACCTGTATTGTCAGAGAAATTCAGATATACACGCTCGCCGGCATTTGCAGAAACTCGCGTTTGGTCGCCGCCCGTTCCGCGATATTCAATCTTACCGCCAAGGATGATGAACTCCATCTTCCACCAGTCGATCGTAGACTTAGGCTGCACGTGGATGCGCACTTCGCCTGCGGCAGTGAGCGCGGGAGAAACAAACTCACCCGTGCGAGTCGCCGGAATGGTGAAACGGTTGGCCGGGAGAGCGCCTGTCCAGCCGCCTACCGTGTTGCCGATGAGGTAAACCTCGGGGCGGAAGACTTCCACAGCCTTGGTGTCGGCATTGACGTAGAGCAAATACCAGCCGGCTGCGCCAAACTTGAGGTTGCCTCCATCAACGTGAACTCCGGAAGCGGCATTGTCGCCTGCTACGACGCCGGGGAAATCATTGCCCCAACCTGCTTGCGGCGCAAACTTGATCTGCTCGCCGGCATCGGCGTAGATGATCTTCCAATATTCGTCGCTCTGACCGTTGACGGGGACGAGCTTGGACCAATCGGAAGGAGCTGCGCCCCAATTATAATGACTGCCGGTCATATACAATTCGGAGATCAAACCCTTCACGGTATAGCGGAAGTTGACTGCGTCGAAAGTAATCACATACTTGCCGGTCTTCTCCAAAAGCATCGTCTGCGGGTTGTTCCATACGACAAAGTCTTCTGTAGCCGTGCTACCATTGGTCGCACACCCGAGCGACTGATCGATATCCTGATCATCGACAGCTTTCTGCCCGAAGATGCGCCAGTAACAATTGTCGGCGGCAACGGTAATCGTAGCTTCGTAGATGCCATTGCCCTTGTCGTCCATCTTTACAGCTTGGTCATACTTCCAATTGTTGAAGTCGCCAAGCAGGTAATAGTTGGCCTCGCGCGCCGGTGTGGCTGCCGGCGTGTAATTGACTTGGATGTCGTTGGTTTGTACGACAAGCGCCTGCCCCACTTTATCCTTAGCGGCAGCATTCATACGCATAGTGAGTGTACGCTGAACGGAAGCCTTGCTATTAAAGGCTACCTGAGCAACAGAGTCGAGGGCGGCCTTGGTCACATAGATATTCTTTTCCTTGGAGAAGAAGGGAACTTCGTAAGTGCCGTTGACGATGAGCTTTTCAAAAACTACGTCGGTCAAAGCTTGATCGCTGGCGCCGAGATATACCGCCACGTTGAGCGTATCGCCGGCTTGGTCCTTGACGATATCTTTATCTGTGCCGTTGCCCAATTGAGCTGTGACGGCGGCAATAGCACCTTGCTGCGCGTTGGATTGCGGTTGAGCCCAGTCTTTGAAATCTTCGTTGCAAGCAGAGAAGATTCCGGCCGAAAAGAGCAAACCTACCATTAAAAATATATGCTTCATCTTGTGTTGTTTTATGTAAGCGGCGAAGGCGGAAGCGCTCAAAGCGTTAGCAACCGCCGCCTTCGCAGCTGAGTTTGTTAATTGGCCACGCTGCCTTCACCCGTGGTGAAGTTGAGATGAATCTGCTGGCCTACCTTACCTTGAATTGAGTAAGCGGCTCCCTTATCTTTACTCCAGCCATCGGGAAGATCGGCGTCGCGATAGAAGATCGTCTTGCCATCGAGCAAGGTAAGCTCGGTGCGCCACCAGTCGGTCGTCGTCTTGATCGCGATGCGGACTTCGCCCGCTGCGCTGAGAGCCGGCGAAACGAAGTCGCCATTTTCCGTAGCCGGAACAGTGAAGAGGAAGTTGTTGTTCCACTCCCACGTACCTCCGTTGGTAGCTCCGAAGAGGTAAACTTCGGCGGGGAGGAAATGGAGTGTGTAGTCTACTTTATTGCCATTGACAGCGGTTTCTACGACAACCGTGTACCAACCTGCGTTGGAGACCTTGATATTGGCACCTTCGTTAGCAGCATCAGCGGATACGAGGTTTGAACCCGTTTGATCGTCGATCGTCAATTGGCCAAAACCTTTATCTCTACCGGCCCAAGCGTTGTCGGGATTAACCTTAAACTCTGCGTTGGCAGAGAAATAAACCACGCCGTAGAAGTAGCCGGCCTTACCGTAAGCCGGGTTGAGCATAACCCACTTGTTCCAATTGTCGGCAGCAGGGAAACTTCCGGTGATGTACATCTTTTCGGGCAAAGTAGCCGTGACTTGCGGTGCGTAAGGCAACACTTGCGGAAGGCGAATCGTATTTGAGAGAGATTTACCCAAATTTTCGTTACCGTAAATATTGGCGCGCAAACGAATGAAGACGGGCAAAGCTGTCGTTGGCGTGACACTGCCGGCCAACTTCAGGATGGCATCATTCAATTCGGAAGCCGGCACATTCATACGAGCACTGGTATGCGTCGTAGGCAAGGCTATGAAGCTGGCAGAATCGCCTGTGAGCGATACTTCTACGGTATAAACAGTAGAAGCCGGGAAACCGTAGGCAGGCTGCGAGGTCGTTAGTTCGACATACTGCGCATGCTTGAGGTCATACACGTTGTTGGCTGCAAAGGGCGGCTCATTGAGCACGAAAGATGCAGCATCTTGTAAATGCGGATTGCTGCCCGTATCTTCGCTGCAAGCAGCAAAGAAGGGTAAAGTCAAAGCGACGAGCAGCAGGGAAAATATATGTTTCATTGTTGTTGCTATTTATATAATGTCTGCCGCGGTTTAGTAGCCGGGATTCTGACTGATGTGGTCTTGCTCTTCAAACGGAATGGGGTAAAGATTATACTGCGCGTTGACAGCATTGCCTTTGTAGGTGCCACCTTTCCAATCCCACATATATTTACCTGAAGTGAAGAAGCCAAAACGAACGAGATCGCTGCGGCGACGTCCTTCAAAGTAGAACTCGCGCGACCATTCGTCGCAAAGAATCTTATCGTCAACTTGTGTGAGCGGCTGTGCGTTGGCACGACTGCGGATCACGTTGATGTCGTTCAAGACCAAAGCAGGCGCTACACCGAGACGGTAGTTGGCCTCTGCACGCGTGAGATAAGCCTCTGCGACGCGGAAGAGTGGAACGTCCGTATCGGGGAATTTTGAATCGTTGGGGCGGCCGCCTGTTGCGTAAACGTTGGACCATTTCAAGATGGAGAGACCAGCCGTAAAGGAGGTGATAGGCGAAGTCTGGGTGGTGCGGACGTCTTTCAAAACGCCGTCTTTCATTTCTCCACCTCCATAGAACATAGCACGGTCATCGCGAGCTGCTGCACGAATGGCCCGGACATTAGCTTCACCATTGTCGCTTTCATTTGTTGCCAAAGGCACATCAGAAAGCTGCTTAAAGAACTTAAGAACCATAGCTTCGCGAGCACGGTTACACGTCCAAGCTTCGGTAGTACCACAAGCGGGCGTACCATTGCCTCGCGTGGAAGCAATTGCGTATTCAGAGCCACTATAGCTTTGTGTCTTTTTACCGTCGCAGCGGATCGGGAAGATGATTTCCTGACGCGCCAGTTGGTTTTCACCATTGTCGCCCATAAAGAGTTGCTCGTAAGCCGTATAACCATTGAGCGATTGGGTATTGAGCTTATATCCGCTCTCGTTGATCACCTTATCGGAATAGTCTTTTGCGGCTTGCCATTGGGGTGTTCCGGTATAGACACCTGCATTCAAATAGAGGCGAGCCAATAACATCCACGCAGCAGCTTTGTCTGCACGACCATAAGCTGCAGCACCAGGTTCGGAGAGTTGATCCGTAGCAGAGCCATCGCTGATAGCCTTTAATTCGGCCGTGATGTAATCGAAGACGTCTTTACGGCTCTTCTCGACGGGAATGTCTGTGTTATAATGTTCCTTAAACGGAGCCTTGCCAAAGAGATCGATGAAGTAATAATAATGGAGTGCACGGAGGAAACGTACCTCTGCGCGTTGCTTCAAGGTCTCTGCGTCAGTCTTACCCTCTGTATTGTCGAGGAAGAAGTTGCAAAGCGTGATGTTAAACTCCAAACGGTAATAAGTCAAATTATTGAGCCCGTGAGAGGAATTCCAGTTAAGATTCGTGAAGTCTGAAATACCCGGGTCGCTTTGCCACGTCCAAACCGTCTCGTCGGAAGGTAACTCGTTAGCCTCAAATACACGACGATAAAGCGAGGAGCTTCCTTCATCAAACTGCGCCATATCGGGTTCCCCCTTTGTAGCATCACCTGCTGGACCTTTAATGCCTGTAAGTATTAAATTACCATATATCTTTGCCAACGTTCCCATTTGGTTGAACGTTGTATTGGTTTGCGGATCTTTAATCGATTGATTCAAGTCGTTGACGCAAGACGTCGTCGAAACGGAAAGCGCCAGCAGAAGAGCCGCAGAAGTTATTTTGTTTATGAATTTTAGTTTCATAATGCGTATGTTTTTGTTTGTTAGAACTGCAAGCTTACGCCGAGCATATAAGTTGTAGGACGAGGATAGAAGTTATTATCTACGCCGTTGCCGGAATCGATTTCCGGATCAAGTCCTTTGTACTTCGTAATCACAAATGGATTTTGAACGGTAGCGTAAACACGGCCGCTAATACCACCATACTTGCCGGCCTTAAAGAGCTCACGGAAGGTATAGCCAAGCGTGATGTTGTCGAAGCGCAAGAAGCTGGCGTTGCGTACGAAATAGTCGCTCATATAATAATCTGTCTTGCCCGTGAAGCCAAGATCGACTGCCTCTTTCGTAACATTGGAATAGGCTCCATTAGAATAGATACCGGCCCAAGTAACGTTAGCCTTATTGCTCAAGAAGTCATAGTAGAGGTAGTTATTCAAACTAGCGCGCATCGTAAAGCTGAAGTCCCAATTCTTATACAAGAACTTGTTAGTCATACCCATCGTTACGTCAGCTGTAGGCTTTTTGTAGACGTACTTATCATCTTCATTGATGATGCCGTCGCCATTGCGGTCTACGAAGACACCTTCCAAGGGGCGTCCGTTCTTGTCGTACACTTGCTGATAAACGTAGAAGCTATTTGCGGGGCGGCCGACGATATTGGCTTGTACTTTATTACCCAAGCCGCGCGAGATGCTGTTGCCCGCTTTAATAATAGTATTGTCGCCCGTGAGCTTAGTAATCTTATTGCTATTCCACGTTGCGTTGTAAGTAACTTGCCACGTGAAGTCGTTGGTAACAACCGGACGCGCATCAATAGAAAATTCGAGACCTGTATTACGGAGCGAGCCGATGTTCTTCGTTACATAATTACTAAAGTTAGTACCTGCCGGCACCTGAACTGTAGAAATCAAGTCGTTCGTCTCGCGATAATAGTAATCTACGGCGGCAGAGAGGCGTCCATTAAGGAGAGAGAAGTCCACACCGGCGTTCCACGTCGTCGTACGTTCCCACTTCAAGTCAGGGTTATAAGCCTCCGGACGATAGATTGTGAAGTATTCATCTCCGAAAGGATATTGTGCATAACTGTTACCTTGAACATAACGTGGTAAATAGTAGAAATCATAACCGATATTCTGCTGACCGGTAATACCCCAACCGAGTCGGAGCTTCAATTCATCAAGCCAGCTCACGTCTTTCAAGAAATCTTCCTGCTTAAGTTTCCAGCCCAACGCCAAAGATGGGAACGTTCCCCAACGATGTTTTTTCGCAAAACGTGAAGAACCGTCCCAACGCATTGTGAAAGTCAAGAGGTAACGATCCAAAAGCGAATAGTTCAAGCGGCCGAAATAAGAAACGAGCGAGTTGCGATAAATGTGCATTGTCTCTTTGCGATAAGCCGGGTTATAGGGATTGGGTTTATCTAATTTTGTTCCCGTTGCATCATACCAATCAGAGCCGCTACCCTCACTGAATATACGGCGATGGAAGTGTTGTTCCTCAGCACCGGCCATCACGTCAATCATATGCTGATCAAACGTATGTATATATTGCGCATAGATATTGCCTTGTAAGTTGTATTTATAAGACTTCGCGTACCCATCCCAGCCATAATAGTTGTTGCTGAAAGAGTAAGGAGAGATCGTTGTATTCTGCAAGCCTTCCGAATAGTCACCACCGAGGTTGGCGTGGATGTGAATATCCGGGAAGAAGTGAAGCTTATAGTCTGCCTCTACGTTACCAATAAACGTATTAGCATTTGAACGGTCGTTCTTTAAGTTGAGCAGCGCTACGGGGTTCTGCGGCGTATTCATATTTGTCGTTGCCGTCCAACCGGGATTGTTGTAGGCAGATGTAGGATCCATCTTTTGGTAATAACCTCCCGTGAAGTTAACGTTATCCGGATTCGACGAGTACACAGGGCGCGTCGGGTCGATGCTGGTTGCTGCGCCAAACACGCCACCATCAGCATAACGATTCTTAGCATTCATATACTTAGCCGTCAAGTTGATCTGCAAGTGCTCCTCAAAGAAACTCGGCGACAAGTTTAAGGCTGCCGTGAAGCGCTCAAAATTAGAAGTCTTTACGATACCGTTATCATTCGTATAGCCCAAGCTGACACGATAAGGGAAGTTTCCGAAACCGCCACTGATACTCAAGTTATGATCTGTACCTAAAGCAGTGCGATAGATTTGTTTTTGCCAATCTGTGTTATCTGTACCGAGTGCAGGCATCAAAGCTGCCGTGGGGTCAGCAGGGTTTGCAGCGAGGTATGCTTTGCGAGCAAAAGCGCGATACTCATCACCGTTAAGCAAGTCGTAGGTCTTACGCGTCGTACCAAAGGAAACGTGTCCATTATACGTAACGCGCGGCGCCGATTGCTTGCTACCTTTTTTCGTTGTAATGATAATGACGCCATTACTTGCGCGGCTACCGTAGATAGCAGTTGCACTGGCATCTTTCAACACCGTATAGCTGGCAATATCTTCCGGGTTAACCATCGCAAGAGCGTTGGAGAGGCCCTGTACGCCCTCATTATCCATAGCCAAACCGTCGATAACGATCAGCGGGTCGTTAGAAGCGTTGAGCGAGGAGCCGCCACGGATGCGGATCTTTGCACCTGCACCCGGCTGGCCGCCTTCCGACGCCACATTAACGCCGGCTACTTTGCCGACCAACATATCCTGCGCGCTCGTTGTCAAACCTTTGGTGAGCGCGTCGGGTTTCAGAGCGGTCACGGAGCCGGTTGCGTCCGACTTCTTCACCTTTGCGTAGCCGACTACCACAGCTTCGGTCAAGTCGTTGTTTTCTTCCAAAACGATTTTCAGGTTTTCCTCCGCCTTAACCGTCACGGTTTTATAACCGATATAGGAAACACGAAGCGTAGCACCCTTTTGCGTCTGCAAGGTAAAGTTACCGTTGTCATCTGTATTGGTTGACGCCTTCGTTGTCGTCGACGCCACCGTAGCAAAGACCACCGGCACGCCCTGAGTGTCTTGAACGTGTCCCTTCACCGTTATGGTCTGTGCCAAGGCGGAGAAGGAAACTAAGATTCCTGCCAGCAAGAGCAAGAATCTTTGGCTTAATTGCTTTCTCATTTGTCTGTGTTTATGATTTGTTTATTTATATATGTGTGCAATAGGATGAGTTCTTGCTACGATAGAGCGCCGTTGCGGGCTGCGTCGGCGCAAGAACATACGATAGTGCCGCAACGGCAGATGCTAAGCATCCGCTGTTTTGGCACTACGATATATGTTTATTTACGGATGATACTGATTGCGAAGCCACCGCCGCTTGCAGCGCGAAGCGAGAGTTTAGTTTTGTTCGTTACGACCATCTTTTTAATCGTGTAAGCCTTCGGATTTTTATCCCAGCTCGCATCTTTGGCATCGGCATAGATAGTTGCCTCATATTTTGCCCCGGGTGTGAGGAAGTCGAAGTTGAGTTTAGATGTATGGCCGTTCTCATCTGCCGTACAACCTACAAACCAGTTGTCCGTGCCTTTGGCTTTACGGGCAATGGTAACGTAATCGCCGGGCTCTGCTTCGAGATACAAACTCTTATCCCAGTCTAACGCCACATCTTTAATAAACTGGAAGGCATCCATGTGGGCTTGATAATGTTCGGGGATGTCGGCTGCCATCTGCAACGGACTATACATCGTCACGTAAAGCGCCAATTGGCGTGCCAAGGTCGAGCGTACTCTTGAGCCGTTGTTAGGATTCATCTTTGAAAGGTCCATCTCGAAGATACCGGGTGTGTAGTCCATCGGTCCGCCTATGAGTCGGGTGAAAGGAAGTATGGTCGTATGGTCTACAGCGTTGCCGCCGAAAGCCTCATATTCCGTTCCGCGCGCACTTTCGTTACCGATCAAGTTAGGATATGTGCGGCAGATACCCGTAGGACGCGTTGCCTCGTGCGCATTAACCATCAATTTATAATCAGCAGCCTTCGTCAGGCAATAGAGGTAGTGATTATTTATCCACTGATCGTAGTGGTGATCGCCACGCGGCAACATGTTGCCCACATAGCCGCTTTTTACGGCAGGATAACCATTGTCTACCATAAATTGATAAGCTTTATCGAGATGGCGCTCGTAGTTGCGCGTCGACGCAGACGTTTCGTGGTGCATAATCATCTTAATGCCTTTTGAGGCAGCGTAAGCGTGAATGCCTTTAACGTCAAAATCAGGATACGGCGTCACGAAATCGAAAACGGAGTCTTTTTCGTGGCCAAACCAGTCTTCCCAACCTTCGTTCCAGCCCTCTACGAGGACGGCGTCGAAGCCGTGTTCGGCTGCGAAATCGATGTAGCGCTTCACGTTGGCTGTGTTTGCACTGTGTCTTCCGTTGGGTTTTGTTTTCGTATAATCGGTTTCGCCGAGTCTTACGGTCAGTAAGTCGTCGGTATAAGCCCACGTACCTTTATTCGTAATCATATCCCACCAAACGCCGATGTATTTTGTCGGCTTGATCCAGCTCGTATCTTTTATTTTGCACGGCTCGTTGAGATTGAGCGTCATACGGGAAGCCAGAATGTCTGCACCTTTGTCGCCAACGATAATCGTGCGCCACGGCGATACGCAGGGCGTCTGCATATAGCCTTTATCTCCGCGTGCGTCGGGCGTAAGCCAGCTTTCGAAGGTCATCGTCTTGTCGTCCAAGTTGAGGTGCATTGTCGAGTAGTCAAGGCAAGCAGCTTCGTGCAAGTTGATATAGAGGCCGTCGGCCGTTTTTAGCATCAACGCCGTCTGTACGCCGGTCGGCGAGAACGGGGTTTGTGAAGAATTAGGGGTGATTGCGGCCTTCATTTTGCCGCGTATTTCAGACAGTTTAGACGTAACGGTTTCATACTCCTGCGTATCGTAGTCGCCCGGAAGCCACCAAGCAGTGTGGTCGCCCGCCATAGCAAACTGCGAGCGCTCTTCTTTGATGGTGAAGTAGGTCAAATTCTTCTGCGAGGGGAACTCGTAACGGAAGCCGAGTCCGTCATCAAACAATCTGAAGCGGATAATAATATAGCGATCATTTTTCGGCTGTTCGAGCGTTACAGCCATTTCGTTATAATGATTGCGAATGCTGCTTTCTTCGCCCCAAACGGGTTGCCAAGTTTCATCGAAAGCGGAGGTTTCGGTCTTAGTCAAGCGGAAGCCTGTCATTAAATCGGCTTTCTGATCCAAAGTTCCGGCGTCTTTGCGCTGCTTAAACTCGAAGTCGACCGCAGCATTGGGATCCTCGCGTTTGAGTTCGAGGCCCAACATCGAGGGGCGAACAACGGTTCTCCCTTTGTAGGTTAACGAATATACGGGGCGTCCCGCGGCGTTCAAACTGAACGTCATCTTAAAATTGCCATTGGGTGAGACCAACTCTTGTGCGTGCAATCCGAGTACGGTTGCAACGAAGAGGAACAAGACAGAAAGGATCTTTTTCATTATAATCTGATTGTTTGGTTTTTGTTTTGCAAAAATACAACGCTTAACAATCACTTGCAGACAATATAAGAAAACATGTAGGTTTTTAGAAAAAGAAAATTCCGCTAAGCTTTTATATGACAGCTATTTATATTTTTTCAAGCATCCTAATTATGTAGATTCCATGTAAATTCATTTGCAAAGTAAATCTTACAAAAGAGCGTTGTAATTTCACCAAAATCCTCCTTTTGCTTATTCTAAAATAGCAATTTTGCCCTTGTGAAAAACTTCATTTTCTCGTTATTTGAAGCCGTTTGGAGGTGACAAACGAACAGCCCTAACGCTTTTGGGTAGGTCTACCTTCCTCAAGTGGAGTTACGAATCGCTATTGCGCACGACAAGTAATGCAACGCGGATATTGGGATTTAGGCCATCTTTACGCAAACTACAAGCGGGACAAGGCTATCATTTTCAACAAGCAACGCGCATAGGCGATTCGTTTGCTGCCACCAAACGATGGTTTGCTGCCGGCAAACGATGGTTTGGCGCGAGCATACGATAGTTTGCTGCCGGCAAACAATAATTGCTTGCGTAGGCGGCGCAGTGAAATGGGGTATCAATAGCTGTTTAATCAGCCGCCGTGAAAGGGATTTTTGCATTTTACGCGGGCTTTTGGAGATGGGCCCACTTCTTTAAGGCTTTTTAGGGGAATAAAATGGGAGAATAATCCGGTTATTACAGTCGGAAGGGATGGTAGATTTAGACTTTTGAACAGCCATTAAGATTTAAATGGTTCACTTCAGAAATTGCACATGTTCAGGTAGGCGGAAAATAGGCTAATCTGCGATGAAATGGGCAAAAAATATGCATTTTTAGTCTCAAAAGAGGGAGGAAACATTGGCCCACCTTAAAGCCGTCAGAGCGGTCTAAGTCCTGCTCGGTTCGTGGTGTGAGAAGAAGAACGCGGGGCACGAGAAAATTTAATTTGGGAAAGCGTTTGTTCTACGAATAACGGGCTTTTTATGTAAATTTGCAAGCACAACCAACTTAGTTTAGCGCTTGGCCGGCTTCTTTACTTGCCTTGTGCGCTTCTAAATCAATATGTATAACATACTTAATTTTACATTATGCATTCAAAACTTTTACATCTCTCCGCCGGTTTGGTGCTGAGCGCAGCTTTTTGTACGCCGGCCCTCGCGGATCAAAGCAAGCCTAAAGGCTACTCAACGGATCAGCCCAAAATAATACTTACTACGGGCGAAGATCTCGATGAATGGACATTTATCATCAATGCTGACGAAGAGGAAATGGGCAATGTCTGGGTCGACTTGAACAATAACGGAACCTGCGACGAAGACGAGCCGGTCACGAACTTCGGTGGGCAAATCGATTTTACGTGCGTGGATAAAAAGATTACGATCTACGGAAATATTACGGGGCTCAACTGCGCGCAAAATGATTTGACGTCGATTGATATTTCGGGCGCACCGCAGCTTCTTAAACTCTTGGCAGGCCGCAACCAATTGAAGAAAATCGATCTCAGTCACAACGCCAACTTGCAAGAGCTTTATCTCTACAAGAATCAGATCACGACACTGGATCCCACGCCGTGCCAGTTTCTGCTCGAACTCGACGTGGATGAAAACAAACTGAATGAAATAAATCTGAGTAACTGCCCGAATTTGACTAAATTCTCTTGCACGCGCAATGCGATTAAGACGCTCGACCTTTCATCGCAAAGGAATCTGCGTATACTCTATTGCGGCGGAAACAACTTGACCTCGCTCGACCTCTCTAAATGCGAGGAGCTGCGTGAGGCTACGTGCGCCAACAACTTGCTGGAGAACATTTCGATTGCTGCAAACAAAAAGCTGAAGGAGTTCTACTGCGCAGCAAATAAATTCACGACGTTGGATGTTTCACAAAACACAAAAATCGAACTGCTCGACTGTCGCGATAATCAACTGACGTCGCTGGATGTCTCAAATCTCTATGAGCTACATACGTTAGCTTGCGGCTATAACCGCTTGAACACGCTGACTTTCCCGATCGAAAAGGATGGCAAACACGCGGGACTGATCAATCTTTACGCCCAAGGCAATGCGTTGTCACACTTGGCGCTGGAGCGCACACCGGATATGAAGGTGCTTTATGTGATGGAGAATAATTTTAGTGAGTTGGAGTTGGAACTGATCCCGCAATTGACGTTGTTTAGTTGCTCGTCGAACCCGATTAAAGAACTCTCAACGGGCGCAAACAGTATGCTGAGAACGCTGGGCGCAGCTAATGCACAACTAAAATCGTTGGATTTGAGTTCGAACAGGGCGCTGATGGTTTTACAATGCTACGGCAACGAAATAAACGGGGAAGCAATGACGGCTATGATTGCTTCACTGCCTGCACGTAGCGCGATGGAACCGGGCGAAGCTTTCGTTGTGAACACGCCGAAAGGGGATAAGAACGTCATTCGCCAAGCTGATGTGGAAGCAGCCAAGAAGATTCATTGGCAAATCTTTAACTTCCTCGACGGCGTTAACGAAGGACGCAACCCATATGAGGGGGTAGAGGTTGGCATTCAGACGCCGGAAGTCGTTAACCCGTCATTGTCGCTGATGTCTTCAGGTCGCGCACTCTATATTAAGATGGAAGGCAAGGCTACACAAGACCAGCTTTACGTCATTGACGCTGCGGGGCGCACGGTCTTGACACAGAAATTGGATAAAGGCTCTAACGTCGTGGCATTACCGAATCTGGCGGGCGGCGTTTACGTAGCACGTATCGGACAATGGAACCAGAAGTTTAGCATTCAATAAGTTTTTCGATACTTTTCAAAAACGCAGCGACTCTTACGTAAAAAGAGTCGCTGCGTTTTCTATTGGCCGTTTCCGCAAACGGAATTGGCAAAACAAAATCCCGCCACGCGGCGCGCTTGCAACCGATGGCGGGATAAATATTGGATCATCCGAGATTTTGTGTGATGACTTGATCGTGGGCTAAGAAAGAAGCTGGC